>Ga0226835_1000059_pt1 | contig 249974 bp, 213 predicted proteins | sample LAC_MetaG_1_FD_163627 | JGI IMG/M metagenome (GOLD analysis project Ga0226835, IMG submission 163627) | Anaerobic ammonium oxidizing microbial communities from anammox membrane bioreactor (MBR) in UC Berkley, California, United States -... | ecosystem: Engineered > Bioreactor > Anaerobic >...
CAGTAACGCCATGTCTATCACTCCAAAATCCCCTGCGATCAACCAGCAGGGGTGGGTTCAAACATGGGTCACTTCTCAATGGAAAAACCGCCCAATCCCGGGTCAGTTCTCGGCGGAAATCAACAGCCGGGGCAAAGGTCGTGCTGGTCGGTGATCCGCAGCAGCTTCAATCCATCGAGGCAGGCGCGGCGTTTCGGTCTATCCATGAGCGTCATGGCGGCGCGGAGATCGGCGAGGTGTGCCGCCAGCGCGAGGACTGGCAGCGCGACGCCACGCGCAATCTGGCGACCGGCAGAACCGGCACGGCGATTCATGCCTATGACAATCATGGCATGGTGCATGAGGCGCAGAGCCGGGAACAGGCGCGCGGCGAGCTGATCGACAGATGGGACCGCGACCGGCAGGCATCGCCGGATGCCAGTCGCATCATCCTCACCCATACCAATGCCGAGGTGCGCGAACTGAACGAGGCCGCCCGTGACCGGATGCGGGAGGCGGGCGATCTGGACGAGGACGTGCGCGTGACGGTCGAACGCGGCGAACGCAGCTTCGCCGCCGGGGATCGCGTTATGTTCCTGCAAAACGAACGCGGGCTTGGTGTAAAGAATGGCACGCTCGGCACCATCGAACAGGTCAGCGAACACTCCATGTCGGTTCGCACCGATGACGGGCGCGACATCTCGTTCGATCTGAAAGACTACAATCGCATTGACCACGGCTATGCCGCGACCATCCACAAGGCGCAGGGCATGACGGTGGACCGGACGCATGTGCTGGCGACACCCGGCATGGACGCCCACGGCAGCTATGTCGCCCTGTCGCGTCACCGCGATGGCATGGACCTGCATTATGGCCGCGACGACTTCGCCAGTCAGGACAAGCTCATCGACACCCTGTCGCGCGACCGGGCCAAGGACATGGCGACGGATTACGAACCGGCGCAGGGCTACGCCGAGCGGCGCGGTATTATTTCCCATGCCCATGATGCTGCCGTTGAACAGGTTCACGCCCGGAACAATGCCGTTGACCGGATCGGCGACATCATCTTCAGCGTGCGCGAAATCCGGGACGGTGTAGAAGGGTCGGAAAGGGAGACGACCGGCAGGGGAGTAAGGCAGGAGATCGAGGCGGTAGCACAGGACACCGGAATAGACCCGGAAGACGCCTTGCGCCACGCCCGCAGAATGGCGCTCATGCGCCATGCCCATGCCGTTGGCGAGGTCTTCGACGCCGAGGATGCCGGGACCAAGGCCAGCCCTGCGCAATGGGATGAATTGGTCGATGCCCGCAAGGCGTTCGATGCGGTGCGGCCCTATGGATGGCGGGATGCGGAAGCGGCCTATGCCAAGGATGAGAGCCTTGCCCATGAGGCGGGATCGGGCAAGGTCAATCGCGCCATCCGCGCCCTGCAACTGGAAACCGAAATCCGCACCAGCCCGGAGCGCCGCGCGGATCGTTTCGTGGAACGGTTCCGCGACCTCAAACAGAGCGGTGAGCGCCAATATGCGGCGGGCAACTATTCCGGCTACAGGTCAGCGCGCGCCGAGATGGGCAACATGGCGATGAGCCTCGAACGCGATGCGCAGATGGATTCCCTGCTTCGTGGCCGCGAGCGCGAACTCGGCATCAGCATGGATTTCGACTCAGGGATGAAGCTTGGTCGTCAACTCGCCCTCAGTCACGGCCTTGGCCGAGGCCGGGACCTCGGTATCGGAATGTAGACCTTTCCTATTTACCGCCGTTTCTGCGTCACAGCACTACGCCAGCTAAATATCTATTGCGGAATGACAATTCGTTGCCCTCACTGGTCTCTGCAATCGTCAGAAATAACCAGTAGGAGGCAGCAGGACCATGCGCCAACCAGACCGCATCATCCGCATGAAGACCGTTCTCGCGCGGACGGGTCTCTCCAAGTCCACCATCTACCGCAAGATGAAAGAGGGCACTTTCCCGGCCCAAATGAAGATCAGCGCCAACGGCGCGGGCTGGCATGAATCCGACATCAATCGTTGGATTGCCTATCCCGCCGGATGGAAGCCGCGCGGCGAGTTCGACTTCTATGACTTCTGATAGCGAGGGCGAAGGCGGGAACCGGAGACCGGCGAACGACAACCGCCCGCCCGTTGGGCAGGATGCCGGGAACGAGGCCGATGCGTCGGAGCGGCTGGACAAGGTGGTGCTGACCATCGCCCGGCTGATCGGATGCCAGATCGCGCGAGAACATTTTGAGGCGTTGCAGGCCACCAACGATAACCAGCGGCCTGCCGGAGACGCGTCGGGACCGGGAGCCGACGATGAGGATTGACCGGGCGGAAATTGCCAACACCTCTGCCGCTCTTTGTCGGACGGGCCGGAAAAGGGTAATGCAGTTGTGCAGAATATTGACATCTTATGAGATGTCTTTATATTGCTTGTCATGAGGCTGGTTCTGGACACCAACGTGATCGTAGCAGCGTTCCGCAGCCGTAACGGGGCAAGCAACCTGCTGTTGCGGCTGGTTGATCGGGGCGCGGTGACACCGCTTTGTTCGACGGCGCTGTTTTTGGAATATGAGGCCGTGTTGAGCCGGGAGGAAACCCGGCGGGTGACGGGCCATAGTCTGGAAGATGTTGCTTCGGTGATGAGCGCGCTCGCTGCCGTGTCCGAGGGCGTCGATATTTCATTTCGGACGCGGCCCATGTTGTCCGATGTCGCGGATGAAATGGTGCTTGAGGCTGCGCTGAACGGGCAGGCCGAGGCCATTGTGACGCATAACGTCAAGGATTTCCGCCCGGCGCTTACGTTGGGTGTGACCATCGCAACGCCGGGAGAGATCGTCAGGAGACTAAACATATGACGCAGACCCAACGCTACAAATACCCGCTGCAACTGCCGCAGTCGCTCAAGGAGACGGCGGCGCGTTTGGCGCAAGAGGATGGCGTGTCGCTCAATCAATGGATCGTCTCGGCGGTCGCGCAGAAGATCGGTGCGGTGGAAACCGCTGCCGATTTCCTCAAGGCGCGGGCCGGGACGGGGAAGCGCGGCGACCTGACCCGGCTTCTGGATCGTGCGCCGGACGTGCCACCGATGCCGAAGGATACCATCAAGGACTGACAGAACGGAGATCGCCATGACCCGCGCCGCACTCTATGCCCGCTATTCGTCCGACAACCAGCGCGAGGCGTCCATCGAGGACCAGTTCCGGCTTTGCCGGGAACATGCGCAGCGGGAGCGGTGGGAGATCGTCGGTTCCTACGAGGATGCGGCTATCTCCGGGGCCAGCACGATCCTGCGGCCCGGCATCCAGCGGTTGATGCGTGACGCGCAGCATGGCGAGTTCAACATCCTCTTGGCCGAGGCGCTGGACCGGATCAGCCGCGATCAGGCAGACGTGGCGACCCTGTTCAAACACCTGAAATTCGCAGGCGTCACCATCGTCACCTTGGCCGAGGGTGAAATCTCCGAGCTTCATGTCGGGCTGAAAGGCACGATGAACGCGCTGTTCCTCAAAGACCTCGCCATGAAGACCCACCGGGGCCTGCGGGGCAGGGTGGAGAAGGGCAAGGCGGGCGGTGGGCTTTGCTACGGCTATCGCGTCGTGAAGAAGTTCGATGGCAATGGTGAGCCGATCCGGGGTGATCGGGAGATCATCCCCGAAGAAGCCGATACCGTGCGCCGCATCTTCCGCGAGTTCGCATCCGGCAAAAGCCCCAAGGCTATCGCCGTCGATCTGAATCGTGACGGCATCCCCGGCCCGCTTGGCCGCGGATGGGGCGATACCAGCATCCGGGGCCATGTCTCGCGCGGCACCGGCATCGTCAACAACGAGCTATATGCGGGCGTCCTTGTGTGGAACCGTCTGCACTTCGTCAAAGACCCGTCCACCGGCAAACGCGTGTCGCGCATCAACCCACCCGAAAAGTGGATCAGGAGCGAGGTTCCGCATCTGCGTATTGTCGATGATGGACTCTGGAACGCGGTTCGCGCGCGGCAGAAGGACATTGCCGTCCGGTTCGAGGCGACCACCGAGGGCGTCAGGAAGGCAAAGGCCCGCAAGCTCCACGAGAAGAAGCGGCCCGTTTCCCTTCTTTCCGGCCTGCTGACCTGCGGCTGCTGCGGCGGAAAATACGGCCTCATCATGCGCGACCGTTACGGCTGTCTGAACCATCACCGGCGCGGCACCTGCGACAACAACAGGACCGTCACCCGCGAGAAGATCGAGGAACGGGTGCTGTCCGGTCTCAAGGACAGGCTGATTTCCTCGCGCGCCGTCGAGGAAACCGTGCGCGCCTTCGCCGAGGAAATGAACCGTCTCAACCGCCAGCGCCGTGCGCAGGGTGAGCAGGACCGCAAGGTGCTGGACAAGATCGAGAAGGCCATCGCCGGGATCATCGCGGCCATCGAGGACGGCATGTATCAGCCCTCCATGAAAGCGCGCATGGACGAGTTGGAGCGCCAGAAGGCCGAAATTATTGGCCGGCAGTTGAAAGCACCGACCGACACGCCGGACGTGCATCCCAACATCGCCAACATCTACCGCAAGCGCGTGGAACGATTCACCGATGCCCTGCACAATAACGACGACGGCCGCATCGCCGCCGAGGAATTGCGCTCGCTGATCGAGGAAGTCGTCCTCATGCCCGGCGAGAAGCGCGGCGAGGTTCATGCCAAGCTACGCGGCGAGTTGTTCGGCATCCTCGACTTCGTGGAAGCCGAACACCGACAGCGACCGGGGGAAGTTAGGACAAAGGTTGAAGCCAGCCCCCGCAACCACTCTACAGCACGCCAGACCGCTCTAATTTACGATCCTTTACGACATGCTATCCTTTTGAATCGATAGGTTCAAATCAGGTCTGGAACGCTTCTGGACGGCAGCCGAGCTTGGCCCGCAGATCGCCATTTGGGCGACCTGGTGATTACTCCGTCGTCGCTATGGCGCGCTTTGCGCCTTCCTTCTCGCCGTTCAGCGAACAGGTCGTCGATCCCGAAATCTGCCGTAGGTCATGTTCGCCCGTCGGCGTTCGTGAACGACCACCTCAATGAGGTGGCGGTCATTCCCATCGGCCGTCGAGGGCAGCCTCGTCCCCGTTCCGCAGGGCGTCGCCCGCAAGGCCCTGTCCGACGACTACGCGCATGGTCGAAGACGGCTTGCTTCACGAAGGCGTCGAGGGCTTCGACACGCTGACGGCGCGATGCGCCGATCTGGCGGTGCGGGGCGAACCAGCGGGGATGACGTCTACGATCCTCGCCTGCCTGTCGCCTTGCTTCAGGAGGTTGTCGCAGGGCCCGCGTGCCGCCGCGAAGGGGTGTCACCCTGTGGCGGTGCGCTGTCCGTAGTCGACGATGCGCACTTCCTCTACGTCCAGCTTCTGGTCCGGCCCGTCGTGAGTGAGGACGTCGTCGTCGCCCTGAAGCATCTCCTCGACCGTCAGTTCACGGAGCGTCAGCATGTAGGCGTCGTCGCTCTGGACGAACCGTATGGTGACGTGCGGGACGGTCGCGTCCGGGTTGGACGTGATCACCAGGTCGGACACTTTGAGCGGCCGGTCACGAAAGAGGTCGCGGAACCATCGGATGGGCTTCTCGAGAGCGCTTGCCTGGGCTGGCGGGCCGGACGGTCCGCCCGGCGGCGGCATGATCCTCGGCCGGATGAGACGGAGCAAGGCGTTGATGTCGCTCTGGCCGACGAACTGAAGGACCGAGCCCCTGGGGGCGCCCGCCCGCACTGAACCCTGCGCCCCGGCGAGAAACGCGTCGCCGAGCGGCTGGAATCCCGTTTCCAGCTCAAGACTCGCATCGCGGCTGTCGGCGATGATCACCGTCGCCCGCTTGGCGTTCAGAACCTCGGTCACGACGACGCCGTCGTCCGGGAAGGTGAGATCGCCTGCAAGGAGGATTTGCGCGAGCTGCTCGTGGAACAATCGGGTATTCGCCGCACGGACGAAGCCCGCGTTGGCGAGGTGGTAGAGAAACGCGCCACGATCGGCCATGTTGACGGACACTTTCGCACGCGCGCCAGCGCCGGCGTCGGCGGCCGCGACTGCTGAAACCGCCAGGTCGATGCGGTCCGTGTAGTCGAAGCTGTTGCGGGTTTTCCCGGGTTCTACGCCGCTGTCGATCTCGCCGTACTCGCTGAGCGCGCCGTGCCGCACGAACCGATGGTCCTCGATGACGCCGAAGTCGCCGACGGCGACGCAGGCGTTCGGCATCCAATTGGCGAACAAGCCGCTGGATGCGGCATGCAACCTCGGCTGGATGATCTTCGTGACTGACATGGTCGCCCCCATGTAATCTTGATACCCTATCACAAATACATCCACGAGTCGAAGCTGCTGCAAGCAGGGTCAGGATGTCCGGCGTGGCGACCATGGTGGCGGCCTCGGGCAGGGCGTCGACGATCCTCCCGGCAAGCTCGACCTGCCGTGGATCGCTGGCGGAAAGGATCGCACGGCAAAGCGCGGATGCCCGCTTCCTGCCGAGCAGGATCGCCGGGCGTTCCGCCGCGTCGAGACGCCGTGCCGCCTCGGCGACCGCGCCGTGGTCGGGCGCGGGCGGTATGGGCTGGAGAAGGGGGCGGATGCGGCCGTGATACCGCCTCGCGAGCTCGTCGTCCGTCAGATCGATGGAGAACGGTCGCGCATGCCGGCGGTTGATGTGGCGGAACGCGGATGCGAGGTTGTCGGCCAGCCGACAGTCGGCGCCCGCCGCCGCATATGCCGCGCATGCCGGTGCTGCGCCCGTCAGGCTCGGATCGACCGGCGGCCGGCGGACCACGCCGTAGCGGCCCGAGCTTCTGCGGACGGAAATCTGGAGAACCGGGCCGAGACCGGCAAGGGCGCGGGCTACGTCGGCGCCCTCGCCGGCGGCGCTCGCAGGGCCGATGAAGACGCTCGCCGTCTGGCTCGCGGCAGCGTATCCCGCGGCTACCGCCACACCGCGTATCCCTTCAGCGACCGGGACCACGTTCAGCGGACCGTGCCGCAACGCCCGAATCCAGCGCAGCCGACCTGGTGCCGCCGGCTGCCATGAAGGCGGTCTCCACGCCATATGCCGCCAGCAATGCGACGGCTGCCTCGGCGGTTGAAGGATTTCCGATCATCCTCGATCATCCCGGTAACAAGCGGGGGCGCATCTGCAAGGCAACCTGCTTTCCGAGCGATGCGCGGGCCTGCCCTGCCTCTGCGCTTGCCTGCCGCGCGTTTCAGGCAGACGAGCGCGCCATGCAACCTTCGCCTAGCGTGACGGCTTCTTCGCCGGGCGCATGGCTTCCCACTCGTCGGCTGTCAGCGCCGAAAGGAAGTTGAACTGCCCTGCGCCCTGAAGCCATTCGCCGGCGTCGATGGTGACGACCTCGCCATAGGTCGTGGCAATGGTCAGCACCACGGCTCCGCTTTGCCGCTCCAGCCAGCGGCGGCCGCATCCGAGCGTGACGTAGGCCGTGCCATGGGCGACGATGTTCAGAATTGCATCGACGGCGCGGGGTGACAGATCCTCCGAGCGCGAGATGAAGTTGCCGGCGTCAGCCAGGAATATGCCCTGGGGCACTATTTCAAGTATCTGCTTGCAAGCGATATCCTGCTTGGAGATTCGGCCCATCACGCCGCCCGCTTCAGCGCGGCGGTCGCTGAGGCCCGGCAGGGCGGATAAACGGTTGTAGGAGACCACGTTGGATCTTGGGATCAGGGGGAGAAGGGCCGTCGTCTGCGGCGGCTCGCGCGGGCTCGGCCGCGGTTGCGCCGAGAAGCTGGCGGAGGCCGGCGTCGACCTCGTCCTCGTTGCGCGCAGGCAGGAACTGCTCAAAGAGGCGGCGCAGGCTATCGCGCAGGCTCATGGCGTCGACGTCGTTGCCGTTTCTGCCGACGTGACCACGGCCGAAGGACGCGCGAAGGTGCTCGAGGCGGCTCCGCAGCCCGACATCCTGGTCAACAATGCCGGCGGCCCGCCGCCCGGAATGTGGCACGACTGGACGGAAAAGGAGTGGGAGGCCGCGATCGGGGCCAACATGCTGTCGCCGATCCTGTTCATCACGGCGGTGCTGCCGGGCATGATCGAGCGCCGCTGGGGGCGGATCGTCAACATCACCTCCAGCTCGGTCAAGGCGCCGATAGCCGCGCTCGGCCTTTCGGGGGCGGCGCGCAGCGGCCTGACCGGGTTCGTCGCCGGCACGTCGCGGCAGGTGGCGCAGCACGGCGTCACCATCAACAACCTGCTGCCCGGCCAGCACGAGACCGACCGCATCACCTCGCTGATGGAAAACACCGCCCGCACCAGGGGCATTCCGGTCGATCAGGTGCGCGCCGACGCCTATGCCATGAACCCCGCCCGCCGCTTCGGCACCATCGAGGAGTTCGGCGCGGCCTGCGCGTTCCTGTGCAGCGTCCATGCCGGCTATATAGTCGGGCAGAACCTTCTGATCGATGGTGGGGCTGTCAATTCGACGATGGGCTGACCGCGCCCGCGCCGGTCGGTCCTCTCTTTTCTCCCCGGTTCTCGCGGGCCGCGCCGGCGGAGAACGCTTCGCCTGTCCGCGGGCCGGCTTTCGTTCCGCCCATGTCGACGACATGCCCGTGATCTCTCCCATCGTTCTCGAATGAGTTCGAATGGCAATCATGGTCGAAATCGATGTATCACGGCAATCGTCGCAAACCCCGATGCAAGGCAGACGATGGACCCGCAGCCTGTCAACGACTTCCTCCGGCGCCTGGAATCAACGGTCGGAGCCGCCAACGTCCTCACAGACGACGGCGACCTGGCGCCCTATCTCGTGGACGCCCGGCGGCGATACAAGGGTTCGGCCCTTTGCGTCGTCCGTCCCGCTTCCACGCAGGAGGTGTCCCGGATTCTGGCGCTGTGCCACGAGGCCGGCGTCGCCGTGGTGCCGCAGGGCGGCAATACCGGCATGTGCGGCGGGGCAACGCCGCATGCCGACCATACCTCGATCGTGCTCGCGCTCGGCCGGATGAACCGGGTGCGCGAGATCGATCCGCTGAACGGCACGATCTCGGTCGATGCCGGTTGCACGCTGGCCGCGGTGCGGGCCGCCGCCGCCGCCGCCGGCCAGCTGTTTCCGATGTCGCTCGGCAGCGAAGGCAGCTGCCAGATCGGCGGCAACATCGCGACCAATGCCGGCGGCACGGCCGTCCTGCGCTACGGGCCGATGCGCGACCTCGTCCTCGGCATCGAGGCCGTCATGCCCGACGGCCGCATCGTCAACGCGATGAAGGCGCTGCGCAAGGACAATACCGGCTACGCGCTCAAGCACCTGTTCATCGGCTCGGAAGGCACGCTCGGCGTCATCACCGGCGCCGTCCTCAAGCTGTTCGCCTCGACGGCGGCCGACGCGGTGGCGCTGGTCGGGCTCGACGGCATCGACGCGGCGCTGTCCCTTCTCCACCACATGCAGGCGCGCGCCGGCGGCCGCCTGACCAATTTCGAGGTCATCTCGGGCGGCGAGTACGAGCTGGTCATGAAGCTGCCGAAGGGGCTGCACGACCCGCTCACGGCGCGCCATCCGTGGGTGGCGATCGTCGAGCTGACCGATTCCGACCCGGAGGCGGCTCTCGACGACGAGCTCGCGACCATCGTGCACGAGGCGATGGAGAACGGCACGGTGCAGGACGCCGTGCTCGCCAACAGCAAGGCGCAGGCGGAGCTGATCTGGGCGATCCGCCACTCGGTGACGGAGGCCAACATCAATGCCGGCCTGTCCTTCTCCCACGACACCTCGGTGCCCGTCTCGCAGGTGCCGGCCTTCGTCCGCGACGTGGAACGGCGGATCACCGAGCGCTTCCCCGCCGCCCTGCCGGTCTTCGTCGGCCATGTCGGCGACGGCAACATCCATGCCGTGGTCGTGGTGCCGCGCGACAGCGCCGAGGCGCAGGACGTCGAGGCGACCGCGGCCGCGATCAACGCCGTCGTCGACGAGGTTGCGATCTCCCTCGGCGGCTCGATCAGCGCCGAGCATGGCATCGGCCGCTCGAACCGGGCGCGGCTGCGCGCCTATCTCGATCCCGCCGACCTCGCGCTGATGCGGGACATCAAGGGTCTCTTCGACCCGAAGGGCCTGATGAATCCCGGCGTCCTGTTCTGAGCCGATGGCCGGCGAGCCGGCGATCCGGGCCGTGGGCGCAGCCGCCGCCGACGGCGTCCCGATGCCGCGCGCTGTCGGGGGGAAGCTCCCGTCCTGACGTGTCATTCTATGACATGTATTTTGCAGGTTGGCAGATGTGGAGCGCCATGCTAGCCTTCAAAGGATACAGACCTTCAGGATGGAGCGGCTTCCGGCCGTTGGTGGATCGTGGCGACCAGGTTTCAGTTGGGTGACGTGACCATCACGCGCGTCGAGGAGGTTCTGGAGAAGGGCTTCCGCCGGGAAATGCTGTTTCCGGGCATAGATCTGGCGATTTATGACGAGCACCCGGTCCTGCGCGACTTCTACGACGCCGAAAGCGGCCAGGTCTGGTCGAGCATCCATTCCTGGCTGGTGCAGGCCAACGGCCTGAATATCCTCGTCGACACCTGCTCCGGCAACGGCAAGGCGAGAGCCCTGCCGCGCTTTCAGCGGTTCCACATGCTGAACCTGCCGTTCATGGAAAATCTCGGCAGGACCGGGCTGAAGGCGGAAGACATCGACATCGTCTTCTGCACGCATCTGCATATCGACCATGTCGGCTGGAACACGCGGCGCGAGGGCGACCGTTGGGTGCCGGCCTTTCCGAACGCGCGCTATGTGTTCGGGCGCAGGGAGTTCGCGCACTGGACGGAAGGGGAGGGGCCGCGGATCTTTCCCGAGAACGTGGCGGTGATCGAGGACAGCGTCCTGCCGGTCGTGGAGGCGGGGCTGGTGGATTTCGTCGACGACGGCGACGAAATCGCACCGGGATTGAGGGTGGAGGCGGCGCCCGGCCATACGCCGACGCAGCTGATCCTGAAGCATGACCGGCCGGGAAGCGCATTCGTCATCTCGGCCGACTGCATCCACCAGCCGGTGCAGGTCTATGCGCCGCACCTGAACTCCTGCTTCTGCGAGGATCAGGAATCGGCCCGTACCACGCGGCGGGCATTGCTGGATCATTGCGCCGATACCGGCGCGCTGCTCCTGCCGATGCATTTCGGCCCGCCCCATGCCGGGCGGGTCAAGCGGACGGGCAGCGGTTTCGCCTTCGAGCCCGGGGCGGCGGCGCCTGCGTGACGTTGCTTTTCGCCAGGCCTCCCCGGTCGAGGGTTCCCAGTTTGCAAGGATAGGGAAAGATGGGTTTCACGATTACGGAAAAGATTCTGGCGCGCGTGTCAGGCAAGGACAGCGTCCGCGCCGGCGACGAGGTCATGGCCAAGCCCGACTATGTGATAGCCTATGATTTTCCCGGCTACACGGATGTCTATTTCCGCCAGATGAAGGAGGATTTCGGCATCGAGCGGGTCGCCGAGCCGGACCGCTACGCCATCTTCATCGACCATATGGTGCCGGCGACCTCGCCCAAGGAAGAGGAGCTGCACATCATCACGCGCAACTGGTGCGCGCAGAACGATGTGCCGCTCTATGAGCGGCGCGGCATCGGCCATCAGGTGGCGTCGGAGGTCGGCTACGCCGTGCCGGGCGCCTTCGTGGTGCATTTCGACGGCCATATCAGCCAGCTCGGCACGTTCGGCACGCTGGCCATGGGCGTGCGGCACGGCCTGCTGGAGGCCTTCGTGCGCGAGCGCATCTCGATCCGCGTCCCGCGCACGGTACGGGTCAATCTCACGGGCACGTTGCAGAAGGGCGTCATGGCGCGCGACGTGTTCCATCATCTGGTGCGCACCATGGGGCCGGCCTCCTGCCGCTTCCAGGTGCTGGAGATAGGCGGTCCCGCGCTCGACCAGATCTCGACGGAAGGTTTGCAGACGATCACCGGGCTCGCCATGTTCACCGGCGCGATCACGGCCATCGTCAATCCGGACAAGGAACGGCTGGACTATGCCCTTTCGCGCGCCAGGAAGACGCTGGAGCCGGTCTTCAGCGATCCGGACGCCAGTTATTCGACCGTCTACGAAATCGATCTCGACAATCTCGAGCCGCTGGTGGTGATCCCGCCGACGCCGGCGAACTCGCGCAACCTGTCGGAATTCCTGGGTCTGGAGATCAATGCCGGCTATCTCGGCTCCTGCGCCTCGGGCAGGCTCGACGATCTGCGGATCGCGGCGAAGATACTGGAAGGGCGACAGGTCAAGCCCGGCTTCCAGCTGAACGTGGTGCCGACCAGCCAGGAGATCATGGCGGCCGCGGGCCGTGAGGGCTTGATCTCGACGCTGGTCGAGGCCGGCGCCTTCGTGTCCTCGCCCTCCTGCGACTATTGCTTCGGCCGCATCGCGACGATGACGGAGAAGCAGCGTGCGGTGTCGACCGGCACGCTCAATGTGCGCGGCCGCATGGGCAGCCCGGATTCGGAGATCTATCTGTGCAGCGCGGCGACGGTCGCGGCCTCGGCGATCGAGGGTGCGTTGGCCGATCCCCGCAAATATCTGTGAGGGTTGAGCGATGAGCCTGCAAAATCTGCGCGGTCGGGTGGCCTTCATCTTCGACGAGATCAACTTCGACGTCGACCAGATCGTCGGCGTCAAGAACATCAAGATCACCGACATCAACGAACTGGCCTCGGTGGCCATGCAAAGCTACGACCCGGACTTCCGCGACAAGGTGAAGCCGGGCGACATTCTCGTCGGCAACCACAATTTCGGTTACGGCCACCCGCATTATCCGCCGATGAAGGCGATGCGCCATATGGGAATCGCGGGCGTCGTCGCGGAATCCTTCTCGCCCGGCTACTGGCGGGGCGAGATGACGCAAGGGTTTCCGCAGGCGAACTGCCCCGGCATCATGGACCTCGTCGAGCGCTGGGACGAGATCGAGGTCGACTGGGACAGGAACGAGGTCCGCAACCTGACCAAGGGCACGTCGCTGCCGATCGAGCCCCTTTCCTACGCCGATCGCGAGATGCTCGATGCCGGAGGTCTCATCGGCTACCTCAAGCGCCCCGCACCAGCTTCCTGAAAGGACAAGGACGATGCCCAGGACCAATGGCGACTATAAACAGCGCGTGCTGAACCAGAAAACGGTGTGGGCGGCCGGCGCGTTCGACGCCCTTTCGGCGCTCTATATCCAGAAGGCCGGCTTCGACGCGGTGATGACGTCCGGCTTCGGCGTGTCGGCCTCTTTTCTCGGCATGCCCGATGCCGAGCTCTACACCATGTCGGAGAACCTGACGGTGGTGCGCAACGTCGCCAATGTGGTGAATATCCCGCTGATCGCCGACATCGACACCGGCTACGGCAACGCCATCAACGCCATGCGCACGGTTCGCGAATTCGAGGCGGCCGGCTGCTCCGCCGTCATCATGGAAGACCAGGTTTCGCCGAAACGTTGCCCGATCTGTGTCGGCGGCGTGGCGACGATTCCGGTCGACGAAGCGGTCGGCAAGATTTCCGCCGCCGTCGAGGCCCGCACCAATCCCGACATGCTGATCATCGCGCGCACCGACGCGGCGACCGAGGAGGAGGCGATCCATCGCGGCAAGGCCTATGTGGCGGCCGGCGCGGACGTGATCCAGCCGATCAGCAAGTGCTTCAGCTCGATCGAGGGCCTGCGGGCGATGCGCGAGGCGGTCGGCGTCCCGCTGTCGTTGCAGATACTCGGCTGGCTGGAAAGGGATCTGCACCCCAGGGAGATCGAGAGCGTGGCCGGCATGGCGACCTTCGCGCTGGTGCCGTTGATGACCGCGGCCAGGGCGATGGAGGAGAACCTGACCGAACTGGCCAGGACGAAGACCGCGCGCGACCTGCCGCGTCCCGTCGCCGCGCACGATCCCTTCGTCGAGTTCATCGGCTTCAAGGAGATCGAGGCGAGGCAGCTCAAATATCTGCCCGACGTGCCGAAGAGCGCCTGGAAGGCCGCCTGATCGCCGGCTTCCGTAGGACGGTGGAGAATGGCCGGCCTTTCGCCTGCCGTCGCAGATGCAACGCGGAGGAATCGCATGGAGCGCGCCAGACCTCATTATCTGACACTCGATGGTGGCCAGATCAGGTTGTGGCGCAAGGGCGAGGGGGCCGATCTCGTCGTCGTCGGTGGCCTGACGCTCGCTGCCGAGGCGCTCGCAAACCGCCTTGCCGCGCTCAATCCGGGGTGGCGCGTGACGGCGATCGAATTGCCGGGGATAGGCGGGTCCACGCCGCTCGCCCCCGTCACGGTCGAGGCCGTCGCGTCCACCGTCGGGAAGGCGATCGAGCTGGCCGGTTTCGGCGATTTCGTCCTTGTGGCCCACCAGCTGGCTGCCGGGCTCCTGCCGCTCCTCCGGAAGTCGCTGGGCGAGCGCGTCCGCACGGTCGCCGTCGGCGGCGGCTGGGCCGGACGCTGGAAGGAGACGGTCGGGGGCGACCTCGACATCGCCCCGCGGCAGGACGGCGCGCACCTGAACATGCTGTGGCATCATCTGCGCGACCGCCAGCTCTTGCAGCCGGACAACCCGCATATGCCGGCGAAGGACGGCGACGCCATCTCCGGGGCGGATGAGCTGAGCCAGACCTTCGTCGCCGCCGCGACGAGACCGGAAGCCTATGCCGGGCTGTGGAAGACGTGCCTCGACGCGCAGCCTTCCGCCGCGCCGGAAGGCTGTATCTGCGTCGACACGCTTTCCGATGTCTGTGCCGCGCTCGAGGGCATCGATCTTCCGGCGGGCGGCGTCGCCCTGCCGAAGGCCGCGGCATTGCCGGGCAAGGCCGTGTGGCACGAGACGGTGCAGACGAGGCGCGGGCTGGTCCATCTTCGTCGCTGCGGCGGGGAGGGCACGCCCCTGCTGGTGATACCGACCGGGGGCGGATCGTCGGCGCAGTTCGAGCCGGTGGTGACGGGATTGGCGGAGGGGCGGCAGGTTTTCTCCGTCGACTATTTCGGCAACGGACTTTCCGAGAAGCTCGACCGCGACGTGACCATCGCCATGCTGGCGGACGACATGGCCGCCCTGATCGAGGCCATGGGGTTCGACCGCGTCGATGTCTGGGGCTCGCATACGGGCTCGCTGGTCGGGCTTGAGCTCGCGGTCCGCCGTCCGGAGCTCGTGCGCAAGGCGGTGCTGGAAGGGCCGGTGTTCATCGACCCGGATTTCCAGGCCGATCTGCTCGACAATTATTTCCCCCGCATCGTGCCGGATAAATGGGGTCTTCACCTGCAACTGATCTGGCACTGGCGGCGCGACATGTTCATGTATTGGCCGTGGTATCGGGTCGACCGCGCGGCGGCGCGCGATCTCGGCGTGCCAAGCGCCGAAGACCTGCATCTTTACGCGGTGGGCATTCTGGAAAGCGGTCCCACCTACGACCAGGCCTATCGTTCGGCCTTCAAATACGACACGGCAAGCCGCCTGCCGCTGCTGAAGCGTCCGGCGCTCATCTGCGCCGGGCCGAACGACATGCTGGTCAACGGCGTGGAGGAGTCCGAAAAGCTCAAGGTGCCGGGGGTGCGCACGACCCTGACGCCGACCACGGTGTGGTGGCCCGCGCCCGAGCCGGAAGCCGCCGCGGCCACGCTCGTCCTTTACGACGATTATCTCAGGGACGAGGCGGGCGTCTGAGGCGACGCGCCCGCCGCCGCGTTCATGGCCGCATAGGCCATGGCGAAGTTGCGGCTGTTGGCATAGCCGGTCACGTAGTTCCTGAACTCCGTCGTGGCGACCGCGTTGCCGGTGGCGAAGAGCCCCTCGACGGCCGAGCCGTCACGCCGCAGCACGCGCGCGTCCGTGTCGGTCGAAAGGCCGAAGGTACACATGCCCGTCCCCAGCAGGCGAAGGGGCAGGGCGTAGAAGGGCGGCTCGCTGACCGGCCCGAGATTGGCGTTCGGCCGGTGCTGCCGGTCGCCATAGCGGCGGCGCACGAAAGCGGACGCGCCGCGCGAGAAATCGGGGTCCTCGCCGCGCAGGGCGTTGTCGTTGAAGCGGGCCACCGTGGCAGCCAGCTGGCCGTCCACGCCGATCTTTCCGGCAAGGGCGGCAAGGCTGTCGGCGCGCGCCACACGGTCGAGATAGCCTTCGCCGGGACCGAGCCCGGTCGCGGCGTATTTGCGCCGGTACTGCTCGTCGAAGATCAGGAAGCAGGGGAAGTTGCTCCATCGCTTGCCCAGCGGGTCCCACGCGCGCAACGCCTCGTTGATGCCGACATAATAGCTTTCGTCGCCGAAGCGCAGGCCGTCGCGGTTGACGACGAGCGTATGCGGCATGCCGAGCACGTCGAACAGCTGGCGGCAAAGCACCTGGTCCGTGCCGGGATGGAGCTGCCCGGAGTCGACCGTCGCGCCGAGGCAGAATTGCGGCCCGTTGCCACGAACCATCGCCGCGCCGAGCGCGGTGGCGAGCGTCAGGTGATCGCCCGCGATCGAGGGCGGACCGGCGTCGACGAAATCCGGCAATCCTTCCAGGTCGGCGGCATCGCCGGCCCAGCCGTAACCGCCAGTGGCGATGAGGACGCCCAGCCGGGCAGTGAAGCGGACCGTCTTGCCGTCGGCCTCGGCCTCGACGCCGGTGACCCGCTCCCCGTCCGCCAGCAGGCGGCGGACCCGATGGCCGGTAAGGCACGGGACCTTCCCCTCGACCAGCGCTGCTTTGGCGAAAATGCCGGTCAAGCCGGGGCCGAATGTGAGGAAATCCTCCGCCCGGCGCTTTTCCAGCAGCGCGGCCCGTTGTGCCGCGTCGAGGTCGGGGCCGTAGAACTCGTGATGGGTGAGGCCGATGCGATAGTGGGGGCTCGGCATGAGGCGGTCGCGCCAGTCGCCGAGCGCCTCGCCGGCAAGCGAGGCCTCGAACATGCGGCCGGCGGAGACGGAGCCGGGAGCCTGCGGATAGAAGACGTCCGGATTGCCGGGCACGACATCGAGGGAAATGCCCGCCCGGCCATAGAAGCGCGCCGCATCGCGCATCGCGGCCAGCACGCCGAGGCGCAAACCCTCGTCGGCAAAGCCGTGCTCGCCTTCGGCATAGGCAAGATAGGCCGCCCCTGCCTCGATGCTGTCGCCCTCGCCGAGGCCGGGTATCCAGCACAGGCCGCCGCTGTAGGCGGCGCCGCCGCCGATGAAGGGCGAGGCTTCCAGCAGGAGGACCGAGAGCCCGAGATGCCGCGCCCGGACCGCGGCGGCGAGACCGCCGAGCCCGGCCCCGATGCAGATCACGTCATGGCTGTCGGCGGTTTCGGCCATGGGTCGCGGCCGCGTCAGGACAGATAGGCTTCGAGAACTTCCGGGCTTTCCTTCAGCGCGTCGGCGGTTCCCTCCACCACGATCTGCCCGCGCTTCATGACATAGCCGTAGTCGCAGACGGAAAGCGCGATGGCCGCGTTCTGCTCGACCAGCAGGATCGACTGGCCCTGCTTGTGCAGCTCGACGATCGACTGGAAGACCAGGTCGACGATCGCCGGCGCAAGGCCCATGGAGGGTTCGTCGAGAACCAGCATCTGGGGCCTGGTCATCAGGGCACGCCCGATGGCCAGCATCTGCTGCTCGCCGCCGCTCATCAGCCCGGCCACCTGCCTGCGCCGCTCCTTGAGGCGGGGAAAGAGCATGTAGACCCTGTCGAGCAGGTCGGGTTCCGTGCGTCCCGAGAAATGGCTGAGATTGAGGTTCTCCTCCACCGTGAGCGGCGCCACCACCATGCGGCCCTCGGGCACGAATGCCAGTCCCGCCTTGACCACGCGGTGCAGCGACAGCCTGGATATTTCCTGGCCGCCCAGCTTCACCGAGCCGCCGACCGGCCGATGCAGGCCGGCGATGCTGCGCAGCGTGGTCGATTTTCCCGCGCCGTTCGCGCCGAGCAGGACCGAAAAGGACCCCGCCTTGACGTTCAGATCGACGCCGCGAACCGCGTTGATGGCTCCGTAGCTAGCGGAGAGCTTGGATACGAGTAGCATCGTTCTTACGTCCGAAATACGCCTCCTGAACGTCAGGATTGGCAATGCAGGTCCTTGGATCGCCATCGGCCAGCAGCTGGCCGAAATTCATGACGGTGCACGCTTCGCAGAACTCGGTCACGAGCCCCATATTGTGCTCCACCATGAGGATGGTGAGCCCGGCGTCGCGCAATTCGTGCGTAAGGCGGCCGATCTCGCTTGCCTCCGCCTGGTTCATGCCGGCGGTCGGCTCGTCGAGAAGAATGAGCTTCGGATTCGAGCCCAGGGCGCGCGCGATCTCGATGCGCCGCTGCTCGCCGTAGGAAAGCGTCTCGGCGAGCTCGTCGGCGCGATGATCCATCCTCACGCGGCGCAGCAGCTCCATGGAATGGTCGCGGATGCGCCTCCAGTCGGCGCGCGCCGATGGAAGGCCGAGGAAGGACGCGAACATGCCGGACTTCTTTTCGAGGAAGCAGCCGGTCATCACCTGTTCGAGCACCGACATCCCGCTGAACAGCCGGACGTTCTGATACGTTCTGGTGATGCCGAGGGCGGCGATGTCCTGGGGGGCCATCTTCTGGAGATCGCGCCCCGCGAAGCGGATCGTGCCTTCGTCGGCATGGAACAGGCCGGTGATGAGGTTGATCAGCGTCGTCTTTCCCGCGCCGTTCGGGCCGATCAGCCCGTGCACGGTCGCCTCGCGGACCTTCATCCGGAAGCCGCCGACCGCCGCCACGCCGCCGAAACGCTTAACGACATTGTCGATGTCCAGCATGACGGTCTTCTCGGGGGATTCAGCCATTCGCGTTCTCCCCTGCGGCCCGCTTCTCGCGCTCTTCGCGCAGCTTCGCCGCACGGCGCAGCCCGACGGCGCGCGGGTCGATCAGGCCGCGGGGCAGGAACACCATGATGAGAACGAGCGCGATGCCCTTGGCCACGTCCTCGATGGCCGGAACCACGGCCTGCATCGTCGCGGGCAGGGCGGTGAAGATGAGCGCGCCCACGATGGGTCCGAACCAGTGGAACGACCCGCCGAGCACCGTCGAGGCGAGCATGGTGAACGCCATGCCGACGAAATAGGTCTCGGGCGAGATGAACTGGAGCGTGAAGGCCATGGCCGCGCCGCCCAGGCCGCCGACGATGCCGCTGACGATGAAGGCGATGAACTGCGTGCGGAACGGGCTGATGCCGATCGTGGAGGCCACGGCGGCGTCCTCGCGCACCGCGCGGGCCGTCAGGCCGTACCAGCTGTTGTGCAGGCGGTAGAATATGAAGGTGACGACCACCAGCAGGATCAGCAGGTCCAGCTGCGAAATCGACATGGGCACGACCTTGCCGTAGACGCCGCCGGTCAATCCGGGCGCGTTGAGCACCACGACGCGGGTGATGAGCACCAGCGCCAGGCTTGCAAGCGCCATCCAGTGCGATTCGAGCCGCAGGAACAGCGTCGCCACGGTCGCCGAGGCGAGGCCGCCGCCCACCGCCGACAGGAAGAAGGCGGCATAGATGGACAGCCCGAAATTGCCGACCATGTTCGCAGCGAGGAAACCTCCCACCGCGGCGAAGGTGACCGTCGTGAAGCTCAGCACGCCGGCCGACAGCACCGCGTAGGTGCTGAGGGCGAAGAATGCGTTCACCATCGAGAAGGTCACCGTGCTGCCATAGGCAGCCCAGAAATCCAGGAAGGCTTCCATGGGTCAAGCTCTCACGAAACTGGCGCTGCCGAACAGGCCGCGGGGCCTAAGGATCAGGAAGCCGAGCAGAAGAGTGTAGGTCACGCCGTCGCGGAACGCGGTGGAGATGTATTGGGCGACGAACACCTCGATGATGCCGAGCATGATGCCCGCGATGGCGGTGCCGCGGACATCGTTGAACCCGCCCACCACCACGGCGGCGAAGCCCTTGAGCATCAGGCCTTCGCCGAGGCTGAAATGCACGTTGTTGGTGGCGATGCCGCCCAGCACGCCCGCCAGCCCGGAGGTGGCGCCGGCCAGGAATGCCGTCAAGAGGATCACGATCCGCGAGTTGACGCCGCTGAGGCCGGCGGCGAGATCGTTCCAGCCGACGGCTCGCATCGCCGCGCCGATGCGCGAACGCTGGATCAGGAGATGGATCCCCACCGTGACGACGATGAGGGAGGCGATGATGGTCAGCTGTATCTGCGATACCTTGATCAACCCGATCTCGACCAGCGCGTTCGGGTAGGAGCGCGCCGGAAATGCGAGGCTTTGCTGCCCGGTCGCGAAGCCGGCCAGGCTGTCCAGGATGATCCAGAAGCCGATACTGGTGATGAAGGCGCCCAGCAGCCCGACCCTTCGCGAACGAAGGGGCTGGAAGCCGAGCTGGTCGACGAGGATGGCGATGATGCCACCCCCGAAGACGCCGCACACGATGGCGACCGGAAACGGGACGCCATACCAGACCACGGCGTAGTAGCCGATGATGGCCGCCCAGCTGGCATAGGTCCCGTGCGCAGCATTCAGAATGCCGAGCGTCGAAAAGACCAACCCAAAGCCTATGCCGAAGAGTGCATAGAGCGAGCCGATGGCCCAGCCGTTTACGAGCTGCTCGACAAAAAGATACATCAGTTGCCTTCCCAGGCCGCGATCTTGCCTTCCTTGGTCCAGGCGGCGATCAACGCCTTCTGGACATCGGCCTGGCCGTCACGCATCGGCAGCCCGCCATAGACGTTCGGCTCGATGTCGGTGATGGCCGCCATGGCTTGCGCAAGCGCCTCGCGGGTCGGCTTGCCGTCCAGCGACTTCAGGCCCTGCGCGATGTAGCGGATCGCCGTATAGCCCTGCGAGGCATAGTTGTCCGGCACCGCGTTGTACTTCGCCTGATAGGCTTCGGCGAAGGCCTTGGCCTCGTCCGTCTCGGCGATCTCCGCGGCGAAGCTGACCGGGAAGGGGACGCCCACGAGCGCCTCGCCGATGCGGTCCCACATCGGAGCCGGCGCGATGACGTCGGAGGCGCTGATGGGGCCGGTATAGCCGCGATTGCGCAGGGCGGCGATGATGCCGCCTGCCGGCGTCTGCGTCGTCCAGACCATGATCAGGTCCGGGTTGGTGCCGATCGCCTGCGTGGCCCCGGCGGTGAAGTCGGTGTCGTTGGACAGGATGTTGACCACGCCGCCGGTCTCGATCCCGGCCTTCTCCATCACTTCCTGCGCGGCCTTGAAGCGGCCCTGGAAGCCGTCATTGTCGGCGTTGACGAAGTAGGTGACGGTCTTGGGCTGAAGCTTCTCGGCCAGCATCTGCGTCATCTTCACTTCCTGCGGCCCAGGCAGAACCACGATCGACGTGACGTAGGGCGGCTTCGGCAGGCCCGGGCGCGTGGCGCCATAGAGGACCAGCGGGATCTTCGCGTTGGTCGCGACGGGCTCCATCGCGCCGGCGACCGGCGAAAGGATGCAGCAGGCTGCGGCGATGACGTTGCGGTCGGCGATGAACTGGGTCAGCGCCTGGACGCTGCGGGCGGCGTCCGAACCGCTGTCCTTCTTCTCCATCCTGAGCGTCACGCCTTCGCCGGCGAAGCCTTCGGCGTTGACATGCTCGATCGCGAGCTCGGCGCCGTGAAGGAAGGAGAGACCGGCCGAGGCGACCGGGCCGGTTTCTTCGGCGATGAACCCGATCTTGTACTCACCGGGCTCGGGATCGGCGCTCGCCGGGCCGGACATGGCCGCGATGCCGAAGGCAAGCGCCGATGCCGCGGCCTTGAAGTTCAATCTGGATATCATGGGACTCCTCCTGTGAGATCGTGCGCGGCACCGGCCGGACACTGGCGATATCGTCACGCCGCTATGCGGTCATCTTTACCGTCGACCGACAGGCGCCTGCCTTGCGACCGCGATGGCGATCGACGCGGGATGCTCGAATGGAAGATTGGGCAGATCGGGTTCTTGAATCGTGGCTGGAGCCGAACAATCCGGCGTATCTAGCTTCAATCCTCTCCTTCTGCGTCCAGAATAAAATCGAAATAGCCGTGTCTGTCAATCAATAATACACGTGTTGCAGGATGATACGATGGCGGGTGACGGGTGGAGCGGGCGCTATTCCGGCCAGTGAAGAAAACCCTGCTTGCGGCGGCGGATTCCGGTTTCTTCCGTGGCGGCCGGAAACCCGCGATGAAACCCGCGATGAAAGCTGCACGCCGGCGACGCCGTTCCCGGCGGCCTCGCGCGTCGCGTCGCGCGCGCCCACGCCGCCGGCGCCTGCGCCTCTCGCGACGGCCCGAGCGATGATCTCCCGTGGCGGGATTGCCGGGAGCCGCCGCTCCCGGAGGGCGATGGCTAAAGGGACGTGCGCAGGAGCCGTTCCAGTTCCGCGGCGGCTGCGAGCATGCGGTCGAGATGCAGGGGCTTGCCGCGCGATACGAGCTGCGGAGTCAATCCCGCCACGCTGACCGCGCAGGCGATTTCTCCCTCGCCGTCGCGGACGGGGACGGCGAGGGCGCTCAGCCCGATGGCTACGTCATCGACCCCAAGCACCCATCCCTGTTTGCGGATCTTCGTCAGAATGGCCCGAAGCTTGGCCGGATCGGTGATGCTCTTGGGCGTGGCCGCGACCATCGGACGCTTGAGCATCCTGGCGATCTCGGCCTCCGGCCGGTACGACAGCAGCAATTTCGGCGCGCCGCCGCAATTGAACGGCAAGCTGCCGCCGACGGGCCACCAGTGGACTTCTATGCCCCGCATGTCGTGGACACGTTCCAGGCAGATCGTTTCGCCGTCCTTGTAGACGGACAGGAACGCCGTCATGTGGAGATCGGTCGCCAGTTCGTTGAGGATGGGCAGGGCCATGGTCCGCAGGTCGAACTCGCCGGCGACGCTTGCCGCCAGCTGGCGGATCGCGAAGCCGAGACGATATTGCTGCGTGGCCGGATCGTGCAGCACGAAGCCGCTGTCCATCATCGTCAGCAGCAGGCGGCGCGTCGTTCCCTTGTCGAGCCCCGTCGCCGTGGTGACTTCGGCCAGCGTCTGGCCGGCCTTGCCCGCGAACGACTTCAATATGGTCATCGCCCGCGTCGCCGCCCTCACATTCGGGGTGCTGTTCTTCTTTTCTGCGTCTGCATCCTTGCTCAAGCCTGTCTCCCGATCCCTTTGCGGCGCCGTATCCGGCGGTGCGATCGTGTCATCTGATAACATTATGATTGCAGTTTGACACTTTCGTCAAGGAATGGTTTGCTTGACCGATCCCTTGGGCGCCGGTGTCCGGGGCTTGCCATCTTGAAAGGAAGGGAACCATGTCCATGACGTCCTACGTTCGCGCGGACGATCTTATGGCAGTCGAAAAGCTGCGCCAAGCGCTCGGCAACGAACGGGTTCTGGCCGACCAGCCGACCCGCGACTACTATGCCAACGACATCTTCTGGCAGCCCGGCATTCCACCTTTGGCCATCGTCGTGCCGCAGACGGCGGCCGAAGCCGCCGCCGCGGTGAAGCTCGCGACGGAAGAAGGTCTTTCAATCGTGCCGCGCGGCGGCGGCATGTCCTACACCAAAGGCTATCTGCCCGACCGTGCCGACTCGGTCGTGATCGACGCGCGCGGCATCGACGACATCTTCGAGCTCAATGTCGACGACCTTTACGTGACCGTCGGGGCCGGCTGCACCTGGGACAAGCTCAACGAGGCGCTCGAGCCGACGGGCATGCGCACCGGGTATTGGGGGCCGCTTTCGGGCGTGAACGCGACGATCGGCGGGGCCCTTTCCCAGAACAGCGCCTTCTTCGGCTCCGCCTTGCACGGAACCGTCGCCGAGACCGTTCTCGGCGTCACCGTCGTACTCGCCAATGGCGATACGGTCACGACGGGATCGGGCGGCCGCAAGGGCGCGACGCCGTTTTCACGCTATGGCGGGCCTGATTTCACCGGCATGTTCCTGGGCGACAACGGCGCCTTCGGCGTCAAGGTGGCGGCGACGCTGCGGCTTTGGCCGCGGCCCTCGGAAATCGGCTATCTGTCGTTCGGCTTTAAGTCCATGACGGAAATGGCCCTGGCGCAGACCGAAATGGCCCGCACCCGCTTCGTTTCAGAAGGCTTCGGCATCGACCGCAACAAGGCGGGCCATTCGGCGAGCGTCAACCGCATCTCCGACGGGCTGAAGACCCTGGCCAATGTGGCGAGCGCGGGCAAGACGCTGCTCGGCGGGCTGCGCGACGCGGCTGCGGTGGTCGCGGGCGGAACCGCCTTCCTCAAGGCGCACAATTATACCCTCCATATCGTGACCGAGGCGGATTCCCCGGAAGCCCTGAAGCGCAAGATAGAGACGCTGCGCAAGATCGGCACGAAGACCGGCGTCGAGATCGAGAACACGGTGCCGAAGGTGATGCGGTCGAAGCCGTTTTCGCCGGTCCGCGGCATGCTGGGACTGAACGGCGAGCGCTGGGTGCCGATCCACGCCGTCTTCCCTCTCGGCTCCGCGCGCAAGGTCGTCGAGGCCAACGAGGCTTACTTTGCCGAGAAGAAGCCGTTCATGGAGAAGCACGGCATTCTCTATTCGGAAATGAGCATGACCGTCGGCAACGACTTCTTCCTCGAGCCGGCATTCTACTGGAGCGACGAAATCACCCCGCTTCATGCCAGGAGCGTGGGCGAGGATATAGTGCGTCCGTGGATGGACAGGCCGGCCAATCCGGAAACCCGCAAGGCGGTGGCCGAATTGCGGCGCGGCACGCAGGAGCTTTATGCAAGCCTCGGCGGCGTCAGCTGGCAGGTGGCGCGCGACTATCCCTATGCGGAGCTGCTCAAGCCGGAGAGCTGGGCTTTCGCGCAGGCGATCAAGCGCGCGGTCGATCCCGCGGGACTGATGAATCCGGGATCGCTGGGCTTCGGGGGGCCGCTCGCCGACCGATGACCGCGGCGGCGGTCGGCAGCGCGCGCTCGCGGCCGGCCCCGATCGAACGCCCGCCGGTTTGTTGTACGGGATTTAGCCGATGAATGGCCTGATGCAGGACTGGCCTCTGCTCTGCCACAAGATCCTCGACTATGCGGCGCTCCAGCATGGCGGGCGTGAGGTCGTCTCGCGCGCGGTCGAGGGCCCGGTCGTTCGCACGACCTATGCCGCGATCCGCACGCGCGCGCTGAAGGTCGCCCAGCTTCTCGACCGGGAAGGCTGCCGGCCGGGCGACCGCATCGCCACGCTGGCGTGGAACACAGGCCGGCATCTGGAGACCTGGTACGGCATCATGGGCATGGGGGGCATTTACCACACCCTCAACCCGCGCCTGTTCCCCGAGCAGGTCGCCTGGATCATGAACGACGCCGAGGACCGCGCGGTCTTCGTCGACCTGTCGCTGCTGCCCTTGCTCGAGGGCATCGCGCCTTCGGTGCCGACGCTGCGGCGCGTCGTCGTGCTGACCGACGCGGCGCATATGCCCTCCACCACCCTGCCCGATGCCGTCGCTTACGAGGAGTGGCTGCGGGAGGCAGACGGCGACTTCGGCTGGCGCGCCCTCGACGAGAACGCCGCGTCCGGCATGTGCTACACCTCCGGCACGACCGGCAACCCGAAGGGCGTGCTCTATTCGCACCGCTCGAATGTCCTGCATGCGATGCGCAACGCCTTTCCCGACGCCATGGGCCTGTCGTCGCGCGACGTGGTGATGCCGGTGGTGCCGATGTTCCACGCCAATGCCTGGGGTCTGGCGCATTCGGCGCCTCTCGTCGGCGCCAAGCTCGTCATGCCGGGCCAGAAGATGGACGGCGCCTCGATCTTCGAGCTGCTCGACAGCGAGCGCGTGACCTTCAGCGCCGCGGTGCCGACGGTCTGGCTGATGCTGTTGCAGCATCTCGAGAGCACCGGGCTGAAGCTGCCGTGGCTGAAGCGTGTCGTCGTCGGCGGCGCGGCCTGCCCCCGCATCGTCAGCCAGACGTTCCAGCGCGACTACGACGTCGAGGTCATCCATGCCTGGGGCATGACCGAGATGAACCCGGTCGGGACGCTCGCGACGCTGAAGCCCGAATATGCGGATTGCGAGGGCGAGGCCCTGATGGACATCCGCCAGAAGCAGGGCCATGCGCCGTTCGGCGTCGAGATGAAGATCACGGGCGACGACGATGTGGAAAAGCCGTGGGACGGCAAGTCGTTCGGCAACCTCAAGGTTCGCGGCTTCGCGGTGGCGAGGTCCTACTATCGCGGCGTCGGCGGCTCCAGCTTCACGCATGACGGCTGGTTCGATACGGGCGACGTCGCCCATATCGACCCGATGGGCTACATGCAGATCACCGACCGGGCCAAGGACGTGATCAAGTCCGGCGGCGAATGGATCTCGACCATCGACCTCGAAAATCTCGCCGTCAGCCATCCCGACGTCGCCGAGGCCGCCGCCATCGGGCGGCCGCATCCGAAATGGGACGAGCGCCCCCTGCTGATCGTGGTGCCGAAACCGGGCCGCGCCCCGACCCGCGACGCCATCCTCGCCTTCATGGACGGGAAGATCGCCAGATGGTGGATGCCGGACGACGTGGTCGTCGTCGACGAGATTCCGCACACCGCGACGGGCAAGATCCAGAAGGCGGCCCTGCGGGACCAGTTCAGCGACTATCAATGGCCGTAATGCCCGGGGGCCTCGGGTCGCCGGTTCATCTGCTGCGGGCCGAAGGCGCTGTCCTTCTGGCCACGTCTCAGCGAGCCGGCGGGGCGTCGCGTCTTGCGATCCAGTCGTGGTCGGGATGGTTCCTGAAGCGCCATTTGCGCAAGGGGCCGGCCATCACGTTGAGATAATACATCTCGTAGCCGTAGGGCGCGGCGCAGGGGTGATGCCCTTTCGGCACCAGCACCACGTCGCCGTCGGCAACCGACATCGTTTCATCCAGGCTCCCGTCCTCGGTGAAGACGCGCTGGAAGCCGAAACCCTGACGCGGGTTCAGGCGGTGGTAGTAGGTCTCCTCCAGATAGGTCATCGCCGGGAAGTCGTCCTCGTCATGCCGGTGCGGCGGATAGGACGACCAGTGGCCGGCGGGCGTGAACACCTCCGTGACCAGCAGGCTGTCGGCCACGTCCTTGTCCTCCATGGCGATGGGGTGGATGTAGCGCGTGTTGGTGCCCTTGCCGCGTTCTTCCAGCGCGATGTCCCCGATCACGCGGGCCTCGTGTCCGCCTTTGCCCGGCGCGGTGCAGACGGCAAGCGTGCAATCCGTCTCGGCGACCGCCGACCAGTCGGCGCCGTCGGGCACGTAGACGCAATGCGGCTTCTTTCGCTCGAACACGTCCATGCGGTCGCCGAGCAGGCCGAAGTCGCGACCGGAAGCCGTGATGCGCGCCTTGCCCTCGACCAGCACGAGGATCGCCTCGCGGCCTCCGGTCGCCTCGGCCGCCGTCTCGCCGCCAGCCAGCCGGTAAAGGGCGAAGCCGACATAGGACCAGCCCGCGCTTTGCGGGGTGATGTCGTGGACCTTGCCGCCGGCTCCCCGGGGCTTGACCAGAAGTTCAGGCATGGCGCGCTCCCTGCTGCTTGTCGAGGCCGGTCTGGCGCGCGATCTCCTTCAACGCGCGAAGGCCCATCGACTGGTAGGTGACGGGATCGCGCACGGCCGGATCCTGCTCCGCCTCGATCACCAGCCAGCCGGAATAGCCATGCCCGGCGGCGATCCTCAGCACAGGCTCGAAGGCGACGCCTCCTTCCGGGTCTCCGGGCACGGTGAAGACGCCGCGCCGCACGCCTTCCAGGAAGCTCAGCCCCTCCTCGCGCACCTGCCGCATGATCGCGGACCGCACGTTCTTGGCGTGGATATGGGCGACGCGGCCCATGTGACGGCGCGCCAGCGCCTCCGGGTCGCCGCCGCCGAAAAAGGCGTGGCCGGTGTCGAGCAGCAGCCTTGTCGCCGGCCCGGTCACCGCCATCAGGCGGTCGATCTCGTCCTTGGATTCGACCACCGTTCCCATATGGTGATGGTAGGCCAGCACGACGCCCTGATCCGCGCAATATCGGGCGACGGCCTCGACGGCCGCGCCGAATTTCGGCCAGTCGCCCCCGGCGAGGCGCGGCCGGTCGTCGAGCGCGACCGCATCGTCGCCATGGATCGCGTTGGAGCATTCGCAGACGATGCAGACGGTCGAGCCCATCGCCTTGAGCAGGTCGAGATGCGGCTGGATGGCCTGCTTCTCCTCCTCGACGGAGCGGGCCAGCAGGTTCAGCGAGTGCCAGCCGGAGACGAAGCGCAGCCGGTGCGGGGCGAGCGCCGCCTTCAGCGCCTGCGGCTCGGTCGGAAACTTGTGCCCCTTCTCGATGCCGTCGAAGCCGATCTCGCCCGCCTGCCGCAGGCAGGTTTCGAGCGGGATGTCCGCGCCGAGGGTCTGGTCGTCGTCGTTGGACCAGGCAATGGGATTGGTGCCGTAGAGGATCATCGCCGTTCTTTCAAAGGTCGGGACCAGTTTGCTGCGCGCCGCCGGAGCGCTTCCTCGTATTCTTCGCGCGCCGCGCGCACTTCCTCTCGCGTCGAGACCTCGGGCACGGCAACGTCCCACCAATGACCGCCGGCCTCGGTGGTCGGCATCGGGTCCGTGTCGATGACGACGACATGGGTGCGGTCGGAGTTTCTGGCGCGCCTGACAGCGGCTTCAAGGGCGGCGACCGAATCCGCCTTCTCCGCGATCGCGCCCATCGAGGCGGCGTGGGCGGGAAAGTCGATCGCGCTCGGCACGACATGGCGCGCCGTGTCGAGCAGGTTGTTGAAGCTCTCGCCGCCGGTCGCTCTTTGCAGCCGGTTGATGCAGGCGAAGCCGCGATTGTCGAGCAGCACGACGATCAGCTTCCGGCCGAGCATGACGGAGGTGGCCAGCTCGGAGTTCATCATCATGTAGGAGCCGTCTCCCACCATCACGACGACATCGCGGTCGGGATGCGCCATCTTCGCGCCGAGGCCGCCGGCGATCTCGTAGCCCATGGTCGAGAAGCCGTATTCGAGATGATAGCCGTTCGGGCGCGAAGCCTTCCAGAGCTTGTGCAGTTCGCCCGGCAGGCCGCCGGCCGCGCACAGCACGATGGCGTCGTCGTCGAGCGCGCGCTGCACCGCGCCTATCACCTGCGCGTCGGAGGCAAGCGCGTTGCCGGAGGGCGCCGCGGTGGCCGCATCGACGGCGGCGAGCCAGTCGTCGCGCAGGGCGGCGTCCGGCGCGGGCGCGGCGTGGGCGCCCAGAAGCGCGTCGAGCTCCTCCAGCACGACCTTCGCATCGCCAACGAGCATCGCCGCGTCGTGCTTGGCGGCGTCGTAGGCTTCGACATTGATCGAGAGGATCTTGCGTTGCGGGTTGCGGAACAGCGCCCAGGAGCCGGTGGTGAAATCCTGGAAACGGGTGCCGACGCCGATGACGAGATCGGCGGTTTCCGCGACCGCGTTGGCGGCGGACGAGCCGGTGACGCCGATGGAGCCGAAATTGAGCGGATGGTTCCACGGCAGGGCGGACTTGCCGGCCTGCGTTTCCGAAACGGGGATCGCGTGCCTGTCGGCGAACGCCTTCAGCGCTTCCGTCGCGCCGGAATAGAGCACGCCGCCGCCGGCGACGATGAGGGGCCGTTTCGCAGCCCGGATGAGCGCAGCCGCGGCCTCGAGCTCGCCGGTGTCGGGTCGCGGCCGCCTGCGCCGCCACACCTTCTCCTCGAAGAAGCTTCCGGGCCAGTCGAAGGCCTCGGCCTGCACGTCCTGGCAAAAGGCGAGCGTCACCGGCCCGCAGCGCGCGGGGTCCGTCAGCGTCGCCATGGCGCGGGGCAGGGCGGTCAGCAACTGCTCGGGCCGCGCGATGCGGTCGTAGTAGCGGCTGACGGGGCGGAAGCAGTCGTTGGCGGAGACGGTGCCGTCGTCGAAATCCTCGACCTGCTGGAGCACGGGGTCCGGCGCGCGGCTGGCGAAGACGTCGCCGGGGATGAACAGCACCGGCAGCCTGTTCACATGGGCGAGCGCCGCCGCGGTGACCATGTTGAGCGCGCCGGGGCCGATGGAGGTGGTGACGGCCATGGCCTGCCGGCGGTTCCGCGCCTTGGCGAAGGCGATGGCGGCGTGTGCCATGCCCTGCTCGTTATGGCCGCGCCATGTGGGGAATGCGTCGCCCGCCTGATGCAGCGCCTCGCCGAGCCCGGCGACGTTGCCGTGGCCGAAGATCGCCCAGCAGCCGGGGATCAGCGGCTCGCCCTCCTCGTTCTTCTGCGCGGCGAGGTAGCGCACCATCGCCTGCGCCGCCGTCAGCGTCACCGTCCTCATTGCGCCGCTTCTCCCTTGCCGCCCGTTGTCAGGCCGCGCGCCTCGTCCCATGCCGCGCAGAGCCCCGCATAGGACCGCGCCATCTCCCCGACCGCCTCGTCGTCGCCGATCTCGCCGGCCAGCCACCTGCGCGCCGGCTCGCCGAAGATCGAGCGGCCGACCGCGAAGCCCTTGACGAGATCGAAGCGGGCGGCCTGCCGGAAGCTCGCCTGCAACTCCTCGGCCGGGGCTTCCAGCCCCAGCACGACGATGCCGCGCGTGTGCGGATCGTTGCGGGTTATCGCCTCGCAGGCGGCGGCCCATGCTCCCCTGGTCTTCATCGGCTCGAGCTTCCACCAGTCCGGGTAGACGCCGATGTCGTAGAAGCGCTGGATGACACGCGCGGTCGTGTCGTCCTCGACCGAGCCGACCTTGGAGGGGATGATCTCCAGCAGGAATTCGAGCCCGTTCGCCCGCGCGGCGCCCGCAAGACGCATCACCGTCTCCTCCTGCCGCGCCTTCATGGCCGCGTCGTCGTCGGGATGGTAGAAGCACAGCACCTTCACCACGTGCTCGGACGGCCATTGCGCCAGGTCGGAGCCGAAATCCGGGCCGATCTCCAGTTCGAGCGGGCGCGAGCCCGGCTGTTCGACCGGCCGGCCGATCCACAGCCCCTGTCCGGCGGCCCGGAACAGGGCTTCCCGCCCCAGGCGCGGATCGCACAGGATGCCGTAGCCGTGGCGGCCACCGGCCACCTCTAGCGCCGCTTTCAGGCACAGCTCCTTGAAGCGGCCGATCCGCTCGCGGCCCACCCCCGCGGCATCGGCCTTCTCCTCCAGCTGCTTGCGGTGGTCGAAGGCGAAGACCCGCATCACGGGCCAGTCGCCCTTTCTGGTCGTCGCCCAGTGGACCTGCTCCAGCGCGCGGTCGAGCCGCAGCGCGGGGTTGCGTATCCCGCGCCCGAAGAAGAACTGCAATTCCGTCCAGCTCGGATAGGCCGGCGCGCAGCCATGGCGCGAGACGGCGAGCGCGCCGCAGGCATTGGCGTATTTCAGCGCCGTCGGCCAGTCCTCGTCGTCGAGCCAGCCCTTGAGCAGGCCCGACATGAAGCCGTCGCCCGCGCCCAGCACGTTGAAGACCTCGATCGGGAAGCCCGGTCCCGAAAGCCCCTCGTCGAGCGTGTCGGGGATGTCGCCGGTGAAGGCGGCAGCGCCCATCGGCCCGCGCTTGCACACCAGCACGGCGTTCGAGACGGCGCGCACCGTGCGCAGCGCCGCGATCGTATCGGTGGCTCCGCCGGCGATGTGGAACTCCTCCTCCGTGCCGACGATCAGGTCGAAGAGATGCAGCGTGGATTGCAGCTTGGCGGTGACGGCCCGCGACGGGATGAAGCGGTTCTCGCCGTCGCCGTGGCCGGAAAGGCCCCAGAGATTGGGCCGGTAGTCGATGTCCAGCGCCGTCCTTGCACCGTTCGCGCGCGCAAGCCGCAGCGCCTTCAGGACGGCCGCCTCGGTGCGCGGGTGCGACAGATGGGTGCCGGTGGCCACCACGGCGCGCGCCTCGGCGATGAAGGCGGGGTCGATGTCGTCCTCCGACAGCGCCATGTCGGCGCAGTTCTCGCGGTAGAAGATCAGCGGGAACTGCTCCCGGTCGCGGATGCCGAGCAGGACGAGCGCCGTCAGCCGTCCGGGGTCGGTCGCGACCCCGCGCACGTCCACGCCTTCGGCGGCGAGCTGCTCGCGGACGAAGCGGCCCATATGCTCGTCGCCCACGCGCGTGATGAGGCCCGAGCGCAGGCCGAGCCGCGCCGTGCCGACGGCCATGTTGGTGGGCGAGCCGCCGACATATTTGGCGAAGGAGCGCATGTCCTCCAGCCGGCCGCCCACCTGGGCGCCGTAGAGGTCGACCGAGGAGCGGCCGATGGTAATGACGTCGAGCTTTCCCATCACACCGTCCCGCCGAGCGAGCCTTCCAGCTCCACCATCTCCTGCCCGCCCGCCATCAGGTCCTGAAGCTCGTCGGCCTTGATCTCGCCGCGCTTGGCGGTGCCGAGCGTGCGGCCGCGATTCAGCACCGTGAAGCGGTCGCCGACGGCCATCGCATGTCGCACATTGTGCGTGATGAAGACCACGCCGATGCCGTTTCTTCGCACCTTGTCGATGGTGGACAGCACATTTGCGGTCTGGCGCACGCCCAGCGCCGAGGTCGGCTCATCGAGGATCAGCACCCTCGCGCCGAAATAGACGGCGCGGGCGATGGCGACCGTCTGGCGCTCGCCGCCCGACAGGGTGCCGACCGCCTGGTCCGGCTCGCGCAGGTTGATGCCCATCGCGCGCATCTGCTCCAGCGTGACCTGATTGGCGCGCTCGATGTCGAAGCGCCTGAAGATCCATCTGCCCTTCGTGGGCTCGCGGCCCATGAAGAAGTTGCGCGTGACCGACATCAGCGGGATCATCGCCAGATCCTGGTAGACAGTGGCGATGCCGGCGTTCATGGCGTCGCGCGGGCTGGCAAAGCTGGCCCGCTGGCCGTCGATGGCGATCTCGCCGCGTGTGGGCTTGTGCACGCCCGACATGGTCTTGATGAAGGTGGACTTGCCCGCGCCGTTGTCGCCGAGGAGGCAATGGCATTCGCCGGGCCGCACGTCGAAGCTGACGCCGGCGAGGGCGACGATGTTGCCGAAATGCTTCTCGATGTCGCGCATCTCGATGATCGGAGACGTCATCTTACCGCTCCCCCGTCACGCGCTTGCGGATCACATTGTTGAAGATCACGGCGATCAGCAGCATGGAGCCCAGGAAGACCTGATACCAGTCCTGGTCGATCTGGGTATAGGTGAGCCCGATCATCACCACGCCGAAGATGATCGCCCCGAAGAAGGCGCCGATGGCCGAACCGTAGCCGCCCGTCAGCAGCGCGCCGCCGATCACCGCGGCGATGATGGCCTCGAACTCCTTCTGGAAGCCGCGCCGCGCGTCGGTCGATCCGGCCTCCAGAACGGTGATGATGGCCACCAGCGCCGCGCAGCAGGCCGTGAGCATGAACAGCGCGATCTTGACCCTGCGCACCGGCACGCCGGAATTGAGCGCGGCCACGCGGTCGCCGCCGGAAGCGAAGATCCAGTTGCCCCAGGGCGTGCGCAGCAGCACCCAGGTGGCCAAAAGCGTCAGGCCCACGAACCACAGGATCTCGACGGGGATTCCGGTCACGCGCGGCGCGCCGGAGCGGAAGGTGTCGATCATCCCGCGCTCGGCCAGCCACACGAAGAGGCCGGGGAAGGCCTTGCCCGAGAAGAGCGGCAGGAGCCAGTCGCCTTCCACGGCCTGCCGGATGCCGCGAAGCTGGGTCGAGCCGCCGGTGGCCCATTTCAGGCCGACGAGGCTGAGGCCGCGCAGGATGAACAGGAAGGCGAGCGTGACGATGAAGGAGGGCAGCGCCGTGCGCAGCACGATCTGCGCGTTGAGCGCGCCCATCATGGCGGCCACCGCCAGCGTCAGCGGGATGGCGAGGATCAGCGGCAGGCCGAAGCTGACCAGCCCGACGCCGAAGACCAGGCCGGCAAAGGCGACCATCGAGCCGACCGACAGGTCGAACTCGCCGCCGATCATCAGGAGCGCCGCGCCCAGCGCGAGGATGCCCAGCTGGGCGGCGGGAGTCATGAAGTTGACGACGCCGGCAAGGCTGAACATGCTCGCGTCGGCGGTGAAGATGAAGAAGACGGTGACAAGCACGAGGCCCGCGACCGCGCCGAGTTCGGGCCGCTTCATCAGGCGGGCAAACAGGGAAATCTTCCGCAGGCGCTCGTCGGCCTGCTGCGTCTGGGCGGCCATCACTTTCCTCCCGGTTGGCGCCGGCAATCCGGCAAGGCCGGGGACGGCCGGTGCCGTCCCCGTGCGGTCCGCGGCGGTCAGCGGATGCCGCGGGCCGAAAGATCTATCACCTTCTCGGCGGCATCCTGCTCGACGAGGTTCGGGCCGGAAGGCACGTCGCCGCCGGGGATCAGCCCGTATTCGGCGTTGAGCGCGAGGAAGGTGACCGGGAGGTAGCCTTGGAGGAATTGCTGCTGGTCGATGGCGAAGGCTGCCTTGCCGTCGGCGACCGCCTCGAGGAAGCCGGCCGACAGGTCGAAGCTGGCAACGTTGACCTCGTCGGCGCGGCCGGAATCCTGGACCGCGGCGACCGAGGGCTCGCCGGCGGTCGCCGCCCCCAGCGCAAGCACGGTGTCTATGTCGGGGTTGGCGTCCAGCGCGGCGCGCACGCGGGCGCGCACGTCGGTCGGATCGTTGGAGGTGGGAAGCACGGTGACGTTGCCGAAGCCTTCGGCAAAACCCTCGCAGCGCAGGTCGAGCGAGACGTTGCCCACTTCCTGATTGACGCAGATCGCGGTGGTGCCGCCCAGCTCGGCAAGCCGCTCGCCGGCGATGCGGCCGGCATCGTGTTCCGACTGGCCGACATGCAGGCGCACGCCCAGCTCGGCCGCGACGTCACCGCCCGAGTTCATCGAGATGACCGGGATGCCGGCGTCGACGGCGCGGCTGATGGCGGCGCGCAAGGCGTCCGCGTCGGGGATCGAGACCACCAGCCCGTCGGGCTCCTGGTTGACGGCGGCGTCGATCAGCGCGGCCATCGCCACCATGTCGAAGGTTTCGGGCGCGCGATAGCTGACCGTGGCGCCGGTATGCTCGGCCGCGAGATCGACGCCGTTCTTGACGACGGACCAGAACGGATCGTTCGCCTGCCCGTGCGAGACGACGATGATGTTCTGCGCGAGCGCGCCGGTCGCCGACAGCATGACGGCCAGCGACGCGGCAGTAAGGGTTCTTTTCATGACAGACCTCCCAGCTTGAAGCAGGCGCGATGCCCGCGGACGAAGCCCTCCCGGCGCCGTCTATTAGAATTTTTATTCCATTTTTGCCGACACCGCAACCCTCAGGATTCCACCTCGCGCCGACAGGAGCCCACCGACACCGCCAGCGCCAGCGCCAGCGCCATGGTCGCCGACATGGAGCGGAACGCCCCGAAGTCGACTTCCGCCACGGTCAGGATCGTGCCGCCGATGCGGCTGAGCGGGCTCAGTGTCGTGTCGGTGATCGCCACGACCGGCAGGCCGAGCGCATGGGCGCGCTCGGCAAGGGCTATGGTCTCCGGGGTGTAGGGGGCGAAGCTGACGGCCAGCAGCGCGTCGCCGTCTTGCAGCGCATGGCCACGGTCGAGCTTGCCGAGCCCGTCATGCAGGAGGCAGGGCACTTCCATCTTGTCGAAGACATAGTCGAGATAGGCGGCCACGGCGAAGGCGCGGCGAAGGCCGACGACATGGACCACGCGCGCCGCGCCCAGCGTCGCCACCGCCGCTTCCAGCCTGTCCGGCTCGGCCGTCTTCGCCAGTTTCTCCAGCGAGATGCGGCTGGCGTCGATGAACCCGGCCAGAAGCGTGGTGGAGCTTTCGGGGCCCTGGGCGCTGAGGTTGCGCAGTCGCGTGGCGTAGTCGGGCCAGACCTGCGCGTAGCTCTCGCGAAACAGGCGCTGCATCTCGGAAAAGCCCGAGAACCCCATGATCTGGCAGAAGCGCATCAGCGCCGAGGGCTGCACGCCGGCCGCCTGGGCGAGTTCCGCGACCGTGGACAGCGCGATGCGGTCGGCGTGGGCGGCCAGATATTCGGCGCATTGCCGCAGCCTTTTGGGCAGGGCGTCGGTCATCGCCCGCAGGCGCTGGTGGAACTCTTCGACATTCTGTGGGGCGGGCTGGTCGGGCATGGCTCCTCCGATGGGCTGGGCCGACTATCCGCTATCGTGCCTCGAAAGAAAAGATTGGAATGAAAATTCCAATTCTGCTACAGCAGCGCCGACAGGAGGACGCCATGGCTATCGGCATCGGCCTCGTAGGCACCGGCTTCATGGGCAAGGCGCACGCGCTCGCCTGGCGCAACGCGGGCGCCGTCATGGGCGGGCTGCCGCCCGTGCGGCTGGCGGTGCTGTGCGACACCCCGCTCGAGCGCGCGCGGGACATGGCCGCGCAGTTCGGCTTCGAGCGCGCGAGCGACGACTGGCGGGCGGTCGTCGCCGACCCCGCCGTCGACGTGGTCTCCATCACCACGCCCAACGCCCTGCATCGGCCGATCGCCGAGGCGGCGCTTGCGGCGGGCAAGCATGTCTGGTGCGAAAAGCCGCTCGGCCTGACATTCGCCGACACGCAGGCGATGGCGCAGGCCGCCGGCGACCGGATCACGCTCGCGGGCTACAACTACCTGCGCAATCCCGCCTTCGCGCAGGCGCGCCGCCTGCTTGCCGAAGGGCGGATCGGCCGGCTCTTCCATTTGCGCGGCTGGGTCGACGAGGACTATCAGGCCGACGAAAGCCTGCCGTGGACCTGGCGCAGCCGGGCGTCGGAGGCGGGGCTCGGCGCGCTGGGCGACATCGGCGTGCATCTGGTGAGCCTCGTGACGACGCTTGCCGGGCCGGTCGAGTCGGTCGTGGCCGAAACGGCCGCCGCCTATGCGACGCGGCCGCTGCCGGAAGGCGGCGAGGCCGCCGTGGAGAACGAGGACATCGCCAGCGCGCTCGTGCGCTTCCGCGCCGGCTTCCATGGCGTGCTGACCGTCTCGCGCGCCGCCTGGGGCCGCAAGAGCCGGCTGGGCTTCGAGCTGCACGGCAGCCGGGGAATGATCGTCTACGATCAGGAGAGGATGAACGAGCTGCAACTCTACGACAGCGGCGACCGGCGCGGCGAGCAGGGCTTCCGCACCATCCTCGCCGGCCCCGACCATCCGCCCTATGCCGCCTTCTGCCCGGCGCCCGGGCACCAGCTCGGCTTCAACGACCTCAAGACCATCGAGGCAGCCGGGCTGCTCGCGGGGCTGGCCGGCGGGCCGCGTCCTTCGCCCGATTTCGCGCAGGCGCTGGAGATCGAACGGGTGGTCTACGCCATCGCCCGCTCGGCGGAGGCCGGCGGGGAAAGGGTCGAGGTGGCCGAGGTGCGCGCATGAGCCTTCCCCTTGCCGCCTCTCCCCTTGCCGCCTGCGCGGAGATGCTGTTCACCGACCGCCCCATCGCCGAGCGGGCGGCGCGGCTTGCCGAGCTGGGCTTCGACGTGGAGATATGGGACTGGTCGCGCCACGATCTGAAGGCGCTGAAAGCCAGCGGCGCGCGGATCGTCTCGATGACCGGCTATCTGCGCGGCACGCTTGCCGACGAGGCGGGCGCGGCCGACCTGCTGGAGACTGCCGCCCGCTCCATCCCCGTCGCGCTGGATCTCGGCTGCGGACGGCTCAACCTGCACGGCACCGGGCTCGACAGCCGGGGATTGCCGGTGAGGCCCTGCGCGGCGGCGGACCCGGCAATGTGGCTCAAGGCGCGCGACACGCTGAACCGCCTCGCGGACCTCGCCGAGAAAGCGGGCGTGACCTTCATGCTGGAAAACCTCAACACCGCCGTTGACCACCCCGGCGTGCCGTTTGCCCGCGCCGGGGAGTGCCTGACGCTGGTGGCGGCGGTGAACCGGCCCGGCGTGCGGCTGAATCTCGACCTCTATCACGCCCAGATCGGCGAGGGGCACCTGATCGAGCTGTGCCGCCGCGCGCTTCCCTATATCGCCGAGATACAGGTGGCGGACGTGCCCGGCCGCCACGAGCCCGGCACCGGAGAGATCAACTATCCTGCCATAGCCAGGGCGCTGGCGGCGATGGGCTATACGGGCCCCGTCGCGCTGGAGGCCTGGCCCGAGGCGGACAGCGAACAGGCGCTGGAGCGTTTCCGCGCCGCCTTCACCCTCTGACGGAGAACGTCCATGACCCTTTCGTTTGCAGTTCTCGGCGCAGGCCGCATCGGCAAGGTCCATGCGGCCGCCATCGCGGCCACGCCGGGCGCGCGGCTCGCCGCCGTGGCCGATGCCATCGCGCCGGCCGCCGAAGCGCTGGCCGCCGAGCACGGCTGCGCGGTGCGCACGCTTGACGAGATCGAGACGGCGGGCGGCATCGACGCCGTGGTGATCTGCACGCCGACCGACACCCATGCCGACCTGATCGAGCGTTTCGCCCGCGCCGGCAAGGCGATCTTCTGCGAGAAGCCGATCGACCTTTCGGTCGACCGCGTCAGGGCTTGTCTGAAGACGGTGGAGGAGACGGGTGCGACGCTGATGATCGGCTTCAACCGCCGCTTCGATCCGCATTTCCGCGCCGTCAGGCAGGCGATAGACGAGGGCCGCATCGGCGATGTCGAGATGGTGCAGATCGTCTCCCGCGACCCCGGCGCGCCGCCCGCGACCTATATCGCCTCCTCCGGCGGCATCTTCCGCGACATGACCATCCATGATTTCGACATGGCCCGTTTCCTGCTGGGGGAGGAGCCGGAAACGGTGTTCGCCACCGGCTCGGTTCTGGTCGATCCGGAAATCGGCAGGCTGGGCGATTTCGACAGCGTCTCGGTGACGCTCACCACCCGCTCGGGAAGGCACTGCACCATCTCCAACTCGCGCCGGGCGGTCTATGGCTACGACCAGCGGATCGAGGTGCACGGCTCGAAAGGCGCGGTCTCGGCCGAGAACCAGCGCCCGGTTTCGATCGAGGTCGCGACCGCGCAGGGCTATACGCGCCCGCCGCTGCACGACTTCTTCATGACCCGTTACTCGCAAGCCTACAGGGCCGAGATCGCGGCGTTCATCGCCGCGGTGGGCGGCGGGGAAGCGTCTCCCGGCGGCCGGGACGGGCTCGCCGCGCTGCTGCTCGCGGAGGCTGCGCTGAGATCGGTCGCCGAGGGCCGCAGCGTCAGGGTGTCGGAGATCGCGGGTTAGATGAGAAGGCGGACGTCGTCGCGCGCCGGTTGAAAGCACCGGCCGATGCGCCGGCCGTTCATCCCGCCGTCGCCGGCATCTGCCGCAAGCGCATCACCGCCCCCGCGCTCTCCAGCCATCGCCGCGCCGCATCGAGGTCGTCGCGGAAGCGCCGCGTCTCCTCCTCCGCGCGGCGGGCATCGGGAATGCGCAGCAGATACGCCGGATGGATGGTGACGAGCAGCGCCCGCCCGGCTTCTGCCTGCGTGACGCGGCCGCGCATGTCGGCCAGCCGCGCTTTCCTGCCAGCCAGCGCCAGCAGCGCCGTCGCGCCCATCGCCACCACCAGCTTCGGCCTGACGAGGTCGATCTCCCTGCCGAGCCACCAGCGGCAACGCTCCACCTCGCCGGCGTTGGGCGGCCTGTGCAGGCGCATCTTGCCGCGCGGCTCGAACTTGAAGTGCTTGACCGCGTTGGTGACATAAGCCTCCCGTCGATCGATGCCGGCTTCGCGCAGCATCCGGTCGAGCAGCCGTCCCGCCGGGCCGACGAACGGGCGGCCGGCGAGGTCCTCGCGGTCGCCGGGCTGCTCGCCGACGATCATCAGCGCCGCGTCCGCGGGCCCCTCGCCGAACACGGTCTGCGTCGCCTGGCAGTGAAGCGGGCAGGCGGTGCAGGCGCGCGCCTCCTCGCGCAGGGCGTCGAGCGTGCCGGAGGGGGGCGGGGCGGGCACCTGCGGCCGCCGGGCTTCAAGACGCGCGTGAAAGGCGGGCGGCGGATGCGGCTCCTGCCGCGCCATCGCGGCGACACGCGCCTGCGCGCTCGCGACGAGGCCCGGGATGAGCGCGGCTTCGGGCAGGTTCCTCCAGTATTTCCTGGGCATCTGCGCCTGCATCGCCTTCACCTTCAGCCGCGCGGGGTTGAAGGTGGCGGCGTAGTAGGCGGCCCACAGCGCGTCGGCGGCGTCGGCGAGGTCGGGCTTGAGCGCCGGCGCGTCCGAAACCGTCAGCGCGCCGCCCTCGAAGGCGGCGGAGCCCTTCGGCGTCATGATGAGCCAGTCCATGTCGGCGAACCGGCCGGCGAAGAACGGAGCGGTACGGGCGACGATGTGATGATCGGGCTCGAACCAGGCCACGAAGCGGCGGCGTCCCGGCGCCGGCCCGTTCGCCGGGACCTCGCGGAAGCGCACGAAGGCCGTCATCTTGTGGCAGTCGCGCCGCACCGCCTTCGCCAGTCGCCGCGCCGCCGCCACGTCCGGGTCGGAGGCGATCTCCAGCAGATGACCGCTGCCCTGCAATCGCACGAGAAGGCGGTAGAGAAGCGCGAAGCGCCCGGGATCGGAATGGCAGATCACGGCTTCGGCCAGCTCGGGAAAGGCGCGCGGCACGCGGGGGTGCCCCGTGCCCGCGCCGGTCGGGGAAGGCGGCGGCCGCTCCTTTGCGAACAGCGTCCCTTCCGCCCCGGTGCGCCAGTCCACCTCATGCGGCGCGATCCCGGCCCGAAGCAGCGCGCGGGCGGCCTGCCGCCATTCGCCGGCGTCGGCGGCGCGGTTCAGGACGATCGTGCGCATCTACAGGAGAGCCAGCTGCTCCGGCGCCGGCTCGAACAGGCTGCGCAGATCCTGCCTGTCGATCAGCCGCAGCGGCGTCCACGACCGCGCGGTCACGAAGGGCCTGACCTTGCGCAGCGAGATCCTCAGCCGCGCGAGGTCGTCGAGCGCGAGCCGCCGGTGGCGCCGCGCCGCCAGGATCGCGTCGACCGACCTGACGCCGAGGCCCGGCACCCGCAGCAGCATCTCGCGCGGCGCGCGGTTCACGTCCACCGGAAAGCGGCCGCGATTGGCGAGCGCCCAGGCGAGCTTGGGATCGAGGTCGAGGTCGAGCATGCCGTCCGGCCGCGCGGCCGTCACCTCCCCGATCGAAAAGCCGTAGAAGCGGTAGAGCCAGTCGGCCTGGTAGAGCCTGTGCTCGCGCATCAGCGGCGGCCGCGCCAGCGGCAGGCGCGACGAGGCGTCGGGGATCGGGCTGAAGGCCGAATAGTAGACCCGGCTGAGGCGGTAGCTGCCGTAGAGCCGGGCGCTTGAGGCCAGGATCGTGGCGTCGTCCGCCCCGTCGGCGCCCACGATCATCTGCGTCGACTGGCCGGCGGGCGCGAACCGCTTCCGCGACCGCGTCTTCAGCGTCGGCTCCTGCGCCTCCTCGATCCTGAGCCGCACGCCGGCCATGGCGCGGCGGATGCCCTGCGGGCGCTTCTGCGGCGCAAGATCGGCGATGCCGGCATCGGTGGGTAATTCGATGTTGATCGACAGCCGGTCGGCGTAGCGCCCCGCCTCCTCGATCAGCGTCTCCGACGCCTCCGGGATGGTCTTGAGGTGGATGTAGCCGTTGAACCCGTGCCCGACGCGCAGGTCGCGGGCGATGCGCACCATCTGCTCCATCGTGTGGTCGGACGAGCGCACGATGCCCGAGGACAGGAACAGGCCCTCGATATAGTTGCGGCGATAGAACTCCAGCGTCAGCCACACCACCTCGTCCGGCGTGAAGCGGGCGCGCTCGACATTGCTGGAGGAGCGGTTGATGCAGTAGGCGCAGTCGTAGATGCAGAAATTGGTCAGCAGGATCTTCAGCAGCGAGATGCAGCGGCCGTCCGGCGCGTAGGCGTGGCAGATGCCGGCGGGCTGCGTCGAGCCGAGGCCCCCCGCGCGGGAATCGCGGCGTTGCGCGCCGCTCGACGCGCAGGAGGCGTCGTACTTGGCGGCGTCGGCGAGGATGACGAGACGGTCCTTCAGGGGCTTGTTCATATCGATGTTCACTATATGTTCCAAATCCCGGAAGTCAACGGCGGATGGGCGGAAGCAGGGGAAGGCCGCAGCATGGGGAATGCCGCTTGCCCGCCGCCCGGTCCGCCTTGGCCGCCGTCGTGGGCAGGGCATCGCCGCGGCCGGTCCCGCTCGACCGCCCGGCGGCGAAGCCGTCGCGCCGTCAGGCGAAACGGCGCGCGAAGGCGACGCAGACGACGATGACGGCGGTGGCGGCGACCATGGTCCATGCGACCGGCTCGCCCAGGAGAAGGCCGGCCAGCGCCAGGCCGAAGAACGGTTGCAGCAACTGCAACTGGCCGACGCTGGCGATGCCGCCGAGCGCGAGGCCGCGATACCAGAAGACGAAGCCCACCAGCATCGAGAAGACCGAGACGTAGCCGAGCCCGATCCAGGCCGGGGCGCTTATGCCCCGCCACGAGACGGGCAGGGTGGCGAGCGCCAGCGCCAGCATCGCGGGCGCGGCGAGGACCAGCGCCCACGAGATCACCTGCCAGCCGCCGAGCCGGCGCGAGAGCTTCGCCCCTCGGCGTAGCCGAGGCCGCACAGCACGATGGCGGCGATCATCATGAGGTCGCCGGAAGCCGGGCCCGCGCCGCCGCCGGAAAGCGCGAAGGCCGCGACCGTCGCGCTGCCGAGGCACGAGAACAGCCAGAACGGCGGCCGCGGCCGCTCGCCGCCGCGCAGCACGGCGAAGATGGCGGTGGCGAGCGGCAGAAGGCCGATGAACACGATCGAGCGGGCCGAGGTGATGTGCTGGAGCGCGAAGGCCGTCAGCAGCGGGAAGCCGACCACCACGCCGAGCGCGACGACGGCCAGCGACGCGAGGTCCCGGCGTTGCGGCCATGGCTGCCGCAACAGCGTCAGGAGCGCCGCCCCGAGCAGCGCCGCGATGGTCGCGCGCGCGCAGGTCAGGAACAGCGGCGGGAAGCCGGAGACGGCCACGCGCGTCGCCGGCAGCGAGCCGCTGAAGATGACGACGCCGAGGAGACCGCTGCCCCAGCCCTCGATCGATGGTCTTGCGCCGCTCATCGCACCTCGCTTTCGACGCGCAGGAATAGACGATGCCGGCTGGCGAAGGCAGCTACGGATCGATACAGTTTGCCCGAACTGTACTGGTGATGGAGCGCATACGATTTGAGCGACATGCAGCGCCCGGGCGGCCGCAGGGGACTGCGCACCGCCGACGTGATGACGGCGGTGCGCGCCCGGGTGGCGAGCCGCGCGCTCGGCCCGGGCGACCGCCTGCCCTCGATCCGCGGCTTCGCCAGAACGATGGGCGTGTCGCCGTCCACGGTGGTCGAGGCCTATGACCGGCTGGTGGCGGAAGGGCTGATCCGGGCGCGGCCGGGCTCCGGCTTCTACGTGTCGGCGGCGGCGCTGCCGCCGCTGGCGCTGGCGCAGGACAGGCCGCAGCAGGACCGCGCGGTCGACCCGTTCTGGGTCTCCCGCCAGTCGCTCGACGCCGACCCGGCGGCGGCGAAGCCCGGCTGCGGCTGGCTGCCGCCCGACTGGATGCCGGCCGGCGCGCTGCGGCGGGCGCTGCGCGCTGCGGCGCGCGCCGGGGATGAGGTGCTGTGCGACTACGGTGCCGCGCGCGGCTCGCTGGCGCTGCGCCGCATCCTGATCGGCCGCTTCGCCGCGGAGGGGATCGGGATGTCGGCCGACCGGCTGCTGCTGACGGCGTCGGGCACGCAGGCCATAGACCTGGTCTGCCGCTTCCTGCTTCGCCCCGGCGACGCCGTCGTGGTCGACGATCCCTGCTACTTCAACTTCCGGGCGCTCCTGCGCGCCCATCAGGTCAAGGTCGTCGGCGTGCCCTACACGCCCTGCGGGCCGGATGTCGGCGCGTTCGAGGCGGTGCTCGCGGCCGAGCGGCCGCGCCTTTACGTCACCAACTCGGCGCTGCACAACCCCACCGGCGCGACGCTGTCGGCGCAAACCGCGCATCGCCTCCTCAACCTTGCCGCCGCGCATGGCCTGACCGTCGTGGAGGACGACATCTTCGCCGATTTCGAGCCCGAGCCGTCGGTGCGCATGGCCGCCCTCGACGGGCTCGACCGGGTGATCCGCATCGGCAGCTTCTCCAAGACGCTGTCGGCTTCGGTGCGCTGCGGCTACATCGCCGCCCGGGCCGACTGGATCGCGGATCTGGTGGACCTTCAGGTCGCGACCAGCTTCGGCGGGCCGAGCCCGGTCGCGACCGGGCTGATCGCCGGCATCCTTGCCGGCGGCGGCTATCGCAAGCACATGGAGGAGCTGCGCCGCCGCCTTTCGCGGGCGCGGCGCGCCACGGCGGAGGCGCTGCAACGCATCGGCGTCGAGCCGTGGCTGATGCCGCGCGGCGGCTTCTATCTGTGGTGCCGCCTGCCGGACGGCCGCGATTCCGCCGAGGTCGCGCGCGCGGCGCTGGCCGAGAACGTCGTGCTCGCGCCCGGCAACGTGTTCAGCGCCTCGCAATCGGCGGCCGCCTTCATGCGCTTCAACGTCGCCCAGTGCGGCGACCCGCGCGTGATGCCGGCCCTGCAACGGGCGATGGCGCGATGAAGGAAGGGCGGCGGCCCCGCCTGCGCGGGACCGCAACCGCTTCCCGATGCTGGATCAGAACGGCGAATCCGGGAAGTAGAAGCTTTCGGCGTTCTCCGGCGTGATCAGCACCGAGCCGATGATGAACCGGCCGGAGACGGGCGCGCGCGAGACGTAGTTGAGCGCGGTCAGCTCGATGGCGGTGCTGATCATGGCCGGCGGATAGGTGACGTTGGCCGGCACCACCGTGTCGCCGTCCATCAGCCGCTTGACCATCTCCTTCATGCCGGCGCCGCCGAGCACCCACATCTGGTCCTGCCGGCCGGCCTGGTTGATCGCCTCGAGCGCGCCGACCGCCATGTCGTCGTCGGCGGCCCACACCGCGTCGATCTCGGCGTGGCGCGACAGGAAGTCCTGCATCACCTCGAAGGCGTCGTCGCGGTTCCAGTTGCCGTGCTCCATGCCGAGGATCTCGATGCCCGAGCCCTCGATGGCGGCCTGGAAGGCCTCGACGCGCTCGTTGTCGATGGTGGTCGGGATGCCGCGCAGCACGACGATCTTGCCGCCGCCCTGCATGCGCTCGCGGAAGAACTCGCCGGCCACGCGGCCGAAGGCGGTGTTGTCGCCGGCGACGTAGAGGTCCTCGATGTTCTCCTGGCTCAAGCCGCGGTCGACGACCGTCACCCACTTGCCCGCCTCCTTGACCCGCTGGACCGGGCCGGTCAGCGGCTCGGACTCGAAGGGCAGGACGACCAGCGCATCGATGTTGCGGGTGGCCATCATGTCCTCGATGTCGGAGACCTGCTGGCCCGGGTCGCTGGCGGTGGAGAGCACGAAGTCGAGATTGTCGTAGCGCTCCTCCAACTCCCTGATGGTCTGCTGGGCGTGGAAGTTCAGTCCGCCGGCCCAGCCGTGGGTGGCCGCCGGGATCGACACGCCGATGACGGCGGCGTCGCCGTCCTGCGCGGTTGCGGGTCCGGCCAGCGCGATGCCGACCGCCAGTGCTCCGGCCAATGCTTTCAGTCTCATGGTCTCTCTCCCTGTTTGACAATCCGGGCGGGCGACGGGTCGCTCACCGCTCCGCCTTCTTCTGCCGCTGCAACACGACGGCCAGAATGATGATGACGCCCTGGATGGCCCCGTTGAGATAGGGGCTGACCAGGTCCGCGAGATTGAGGATGTTGCCGATCAGGCTCAGGATCAGCACGCCCACCGCCGTGCCCCAGACGCGGCCGAAGCCGCCCTTGAGCACCGTGCCGCCGATGATGACGGCGGCGATCGCCTCCAGCTCCCACAGAACGCCGGTCGAGCTCGAAGCCGAGCCGAGGCGCGGCACGTACATGATGGTGGCGATGCCGACGAGGACGCCGAGCAGCACGTAGGTTGCCAGCCGCACGCGCTCGACATTGACCGCCGAATAGCGCGCCACCTGCTCGTTGGAGCCGATGGCCGCGCAATGGCGGCCGAACGGCGTCTTGCGCATGACGATCTCGCCCAGCACGACGACGGCGGCGAAGACGACGATCGGCCAGGCGACGCCGAACAGGCCCGAATAGTAGACCGGCCGGTAGACCTCGCGCACGGCGGAGCCGAGCGACAGCGTGCCGCCGTCGGCCAGCCAGGTGATGAGCGAGCGGAAGATGCCCATGGTGCCGAGCGTGACGATGAAGGCCTCGATCCGCGCCTGCGTCACCAGCAGGCCGTTGACCAGCCCGGCGGCGAGGCCGACGGCGAGCGCCACCACCATGCCGACGAGGATGACGCCCCATCCAACGCCCATCGACGGCGCCAGCGCGTTCATGACCAGGATCATGACGCCGGCGATGAAGGCGGCCATGGAGCCGACCGACAGGTCGAGGCCGCCCGAGGTGATGACGAAGGTCATGCCGACCGCGATGATGCCGATGAAGGCGGAGCGGGCGAGCACGTTGGTGACGTTGCCGTAGCTGAGGAAGTTGGGGTTGAGCCAGGCGCCGAGCGCGATCAGCGCCAGAAGCGCGACCACCGGCCCCCAGACGTGGAAGTCGATGCGCAGGCCGGCTCGCGCCGGCGTTCGGGCGGTGTCGGTCGTCATGCCGCCTCCCTGCCTTCCAGGCCCATCGCGTGGCGCACGATGGTGTCCTCGTTGATGTCGCCGCCTTCGAGCACACCGGCCACCCGGCCGGCGCGCATGACGACGACGCGGTGCGAAAGCCCGATGATCTCCGCCATCTCGGAGGAGACGACGATGACGCTCCTGCCCGAGGCGGCCAGCCGGTGGATGAAGCCGTAGATCTGCTGCTTGGTGCCGATGTCGATGCCGCGCGTCGGCTCGTCGATGATGACGATGTCGGGCTCGGCAAGCATGGTCTTGGCCAGAAGCAGCTTCTGCTGGTTGCCGCCGGAAAGGTTGCCGACGCGCACCTGCCTGGTCGGCGCGCGCACGTCGAACTCCTCGATGGCCCTGGTCAGCGCTTCCTCCTCGGCGCGCGTGTCGATGGCGAGCCGCGCGAAGCGGTCGAGCGCCAGAAGCGTCAGGTTCTCGCGCATGCCCTTGGCGGTCAGCAGGCCGCGGCCCTGGCGGTCCTCGGTCAGGTAGGCGATGCCGGCGCGGCGCGCGTCCCTGACCGAGCGGATCGAGACCGCGCGGCCCGCGACCTCCACCGCGCCGCGGCTTTCGCGGATGCCGATCAGCCCTTCCATCAGCTCGGTGCGGCCGGCGCCCACCAGCCCGGCGAAGCCGAGGATCTCGCCGCGCTTCAACTCGAAGGAGGCGTCCGCCACGACGGAGCCGACCGAGAAGCCCTTCACGGAAAGCACCGGCTCGCCCGTTGCCGGCGGCGCCTTTTGCGGGAACAGGTTGGAAAGCTCACGCCCGACCATGGCCTGCGCCATGCGGTCCTCGTCCATCTCGCCCGCGGGCGCGTGGGCGACGCGGGCGCCGTCGCGGAAGACGGTGATGCGGTCGGCGATGCGCGCCACCTCGTCGAGCTTGTGCGAGGTGTAGAGGATCGCCGTGCCCCGCGCCTTCAGCCGCTCGATCTGGCGGAACAGCACCGCCGCCTCGCGGTTGGTCAGGACGGCCGTCGGCTCGTCCATGACGAGGACGCGGGCGTTGCGCGACAGCGCCTTGGCGATCTCGACCATCTGCTTGTCGGAAACGGAGATGCCGGAGACCCGGGCGTCGGGGCCGACGCGGGTCTCCAGCTCGGCCAGCAGCCGGGCGGCTTCCGCCTTCATCGCCTTCCTGTCGAGGAAGACGCCGCGCCTGATCTCGCGGCCGAGGAAGATGTTCTCCTCGACGGTGAGCTGCTCGGCGAGGTTGAACTCCTGATGGATGAGGACGATCCCCGCATCCTCGGCCTCGGCGCTGGAGGAAAAGGAGACCGGCTTGCCGTCGAGCAAGAGCTCGCCCCTGGTCGGCTCCAGATAGCCCGACAGGATCTTCATCAGCGTCGACTTGCCGGCGCCGTTCTCGCCGATCAGCGCGTGGACCTCGCCGGCGACGAGCGCAAGGTCGACCTCGTGCAGCACCTCGACCGGCCCGAAGGAGCGGCAGACCCTGCGGGCTTCCAGCACTGCGCGACGATCGGGGGCGGGCGCGTTCACAGCTTCACGAAGCTCCCGTTCCTGGCCGACGAGCGCACGCAGGCGTCGATGAAGCGCATGCCCTCCAGCCCGTCCTCGACGGTGGGAAAGACGATCTCGGCCGGCAGCGGCGCGCCGGCCCGCCAGGCGCGGATGGCGCGCGCGGCCTCGGCATAGATGTTGGCGAAGCCTTCGAGATAGCCTTCCGGGTGGCCGGGCGGAATGCGGCTCAGCCTCGCGGCGGCCGCGCCGGCGCCCGCGCCGTTGCGGGTGATCAGCCGCTTCGGCTCGCCGAAGGGGGTGAACCACAGCCGGTTCGGCTCCTCCTGGTGCCATTCGAGGCCGCCTTTGTCGCCGTAGACGCGCAGGGTCAGCCCGTTCTCGTTGCCGGGCGCGACCTGGCTCGCCCACAGCATGCCGCGCGCCCCGCCCGAAAAGCGCAGCATGATGTGGGCGTTGTCGTCGACGCGCCTGCCGGGCACGAAGCGGTGAAGCTCGGCCGCCAGCTCCTCGGTCTCCAGCCCGGTGACGAAGCCGATCAGGTTGAAGGCATGGGTGCCGATGTCGCCGATGGCCCCGCCCGCGCCCGATTGCGCCGGGTCGGTGCGCCATGCCGCCTGCTTCGAGCCGGTCGCCTCGACCGCCTCGGTCAGCCAGTCCTGCGCGTATTGCGCCTGCACCACGCGGATGGTGCCGAGATCGCCATTGGCGATCATGGCGCGGGCCTGCCGCACCATCGGATAGCCGGTGTAGTTGTGGGTGAGGATGAAGAGAGCGTCGCTCTGCTGCGCCAGGGCGGCGAGCTTCCTCGCGTCGGCCAGCGTCGAGGTCAGCGGCTTGTCGCAGACGACATGGATGCCGCGCTTCAGGAACGCCCTGGCGACGGGATAGTGCATGTGGTTCGGGGTGACGATGGCGACGGCCTCGATGCCGTCCTTCCGGCGCGCCTCGCGCGCGGCCATGTCGCGGAACGAGCCGTAGATGCGGTTTTCGGCGAGCCCCAGCGCGCGGCCGGATTCGAGAGCCTTCTCCGGCGTCGAGGACAACGCGCCGGCCACCAGCGCGAACTCGCCGTCGAGGCGGGCGGCGATGCGGTGGACCGCGCCGATGAAGGCGTCCTTGCCGCCGCCGACCATGCCGAGCCTTATCGGTCCCTCGCGCCTTTCCGTGCTGCCGGCGATCGCCATCACTCTCTTCCATTCCGCATGATGTAACCCGAAAGCCGGCTCCCACTTTTCGGCATCATGCGCCTATCCCAGCCCGAGCATGCGGCGGTTGGCGGCCTCGTCGGTGCCGCCGCCGGCGAAATCGTCGAAGGCCTTCTCCGTCACGCGGATGATGTGGTGCTTCACGAACTGCGCGCCCTCGCGCGCGCCGTCCTCGGGGTGCTTGAGGCAGCATTCCCACTCGACCACGGCCCAGCCGTCGAAATCGTTGGCCGTCAGCTTCGAGAACACCGCGCCGAAATCGACCTGTCCGTCGCCCGGCGAGCGGAAGCGCCCGGCGCGGTTCACCCAGGGCTGGTAGCCGGAATAGACGCCCTGCCGCCCGGTCGGGTTGAACTCCGCGTCCTTGACGTGGAACATGCGGATGCGGCTGGCATAGATGTCGATGTTGTCGAGATAGTCGAGGCACTGCAACACGTAGTGCGACGGGTCGTAGAGCATGTTGGCGCGGGGATGGTTGCCGACGCGCTCGAGGAACATCTCGAAGGTGGCGCCGTCGAACAGGTCCTCGCCGGGGTGGATCTCGTAGCAGACGTCGACGCCGCAGGCGTCGGCATGGTCGAGGATCGGCCTCCAGCGCCGCGCCAGCTCGTCGAAGGCGGTCTCGATCAGGCCGGCCGGCCGCTGCGGCCACGGATAGAGGAAGGGCCAGGCGAGCGCGCCGGAAAAGGTCGCCATCGCGTTGAGGCCGAGATTGCGCGAGGCCGTCAGCGCCGCCTTGACCTGCGCCACCGCCCATTCCTGCCTTGCCCCGGGGTTGCCGCGCACGGCAGGCACGGCGAAGCCGTCGAAGGCCTCGTCATAGGCGGGATGGGAGGCGACGAGCTGGCCTTGAAGGTGGGTGGAGAGCTCCGTCACCTCGACGCCGTTCTCCCGCGCCTTGCCCTTGAGCTCGTCGCAATAGTCCTTCGACGTCGCTGCCTTGTCGAGGTCGATCAGCCGGGCGTCCCAGCTCGGAACCTGCACACCGACATAGCCGCAGTCGGCCGCCCATCTCGTGATCGAATCCCACGAGTCGAACGGCGCTTCGTCGCCGGCGAACTGCGCCAGGAACAGGGCGGGGCCCTTGATCGTCTTCATGCACTTTCCTCCCGCCGGGCCTCTGCGTGCCCGCTTTCGATCTCGCGCCTGCGACGCCGGAATGCTGCATCGCAACGATGTAATCGATTGCAAAAGAGGAAAACACAGAATGTAATGGATTACAAGAGCAGGGCGGCCGGGTATTGCTCCGTCGATAGGCGCTATAGGAGCCTGAAGGGGCGAGACACCCCGGCACAGGGCCCCGGGATGGGCCCCGGGAGAGCGGACGAAGGATGACGAAGCGGTTCCCCAAGATCAGGGATGTGGCGGAGGCCGCGGGCGTGTCGACCGCCACCGTCAGCCGCGCGCTGTCGGCGCCCGAAATGGTGTCGCGCGACACGCGCGCCATCGTGCTCAAGGCGGTCGAGGCGACGGGCTACCGCATGAACCACGCCGCGCGCAACCTGCGCCGCCGCCAGGCCGGCGGCATCGTGGTGCTGGTGCCGAACCTCGCCAACCCGTTCTTCGCGCAGATCCTGTCGGGCATCGCCACGGCCATGGCGCCGTCGGGCTATAACGTGCTGATCGCCGACACGAGGCAGGCCGACGCCGGCAGCTCCATGCTCGACTATCTGCACAACAACCGCGCCGACGGGCTGATCGTGCTCGATGCCGGGCTGCCCGAGGAGGTGCTGTCGGCCGGCCAGGGGCGGGCCTTCCAGCCGCCCATCGTCTTCGCCTGCGAGTGGCTGGAGGGTGACGACCGCGCCAGCGTGACCATCGACAACGCCTACGGCGCCCGGCTGGCCATTGACCATCTCGTCGCGCTCGGCCACCGGCGGATCGGCCATGTGATGGGCCCGCCCGACAACATCCTGACGCTTACCCGCGCGCAGGGCACGCGCGCGGCGCTTGCCGCCCACGGCCTTGCGGTGCGGGAGGACTGGTTCTTCGCGGGCGACTTCTCGCTCGGCTCCGGCGCGGCGGCGGCGCAGCGCTGGCTCGCCATGGACGACCGCCCCACCGCCGTCTTCTGCGCCAGCGACGCCATGGCCGGCGGCTTCGTCGGCGCGCTCCACCGCGCCGGCGTGCGCGTTCCCGGGGACGTCTCGGTCGTGGGCTTCGACGACATCGAGATCGCCGCGCATCTGGTGCCGGCGCTCACCACCATCGCCCAGCCGCGGCGGCTGATCGGCGAGACCGCCGCGCAGAAGCTCCTCGACCTGATCCGCAAGACCGGGCAGCCGGGCGGGGTAAGGGACGTCCTTCCCGTCGAGCTCGTGGTGCGCGAGAGCACGGGGGCGCCCGCGCGGCGCTCGCCGCGATAGGCGCGCCTATCGCGGCGCGTCGTTCAGGCGGACGCCCAGGGTGCCGAGCTCGTCCCGGGTGTTCGTGCTGGCGAGCCTTGGGGGCGTGCCGGCCGCGTCGACGAAGCGTCGGCCCGCGCAACGACCTGCGTCGCGACGAGGACATCGCGCTGGCGCTCGACATATGCACCCATGGCGGCGCCCGGGCGATGGGGATCGATTCATACGGGCTTCAGGCCGGCTGCGCGGCGGATGTCATCCCGGTGCCGGCCGAAACGATAGCCGAGGCGGTCGTCGCCCGTCCGCCCGGGCGTCAAGCGCGGGCGGGTCGTCGTCCGCGACGGCCGCCTGGTCTGTCCCGTATAGCCGCGCTCTCGCGGCGTCGCCGATAAATTTTTCGGAAGCAATGCGCAAGGCCAGTCCCGATTCGTATTCCATCAATTCTTTCCGCAAGGCTGCATTTTCAGTATAGTCGAGATATGGATAATTTTTCTAAGAAATATGATTGTATTTTGGATATACATTGAAATTCAGTACCTTGTTTGACGCCTCCGGTGCCGGTTGATAGGATTTTCAGGGAAACGGGCAATCAGGAGGCTGAGATATGTTTATGAAATCAGGCGGCATCGCCGCCGCGATCGGTGTTGTCACGGTTGCGGCGGCTGCTTTCACGTTGTCGTCGGCGCCGGCGCTCGCGCAGGAAGAAACGAGCTGCGGCACCGGCCGCACCATCGACATCGCCGAGATGACCTGGCCTTCGGCCGCGGCGCTCGCCCATATCCACGCCATCATCCTCGAACGCGGCTTCGGTTGCAGCGTCGAGATCGTCGCCGGCGACACGGTGCCGACCTCCGCCTCCATGCTCGCGCGCGGCACGCCGGCGCTCGCGCCCGAATTGTGGACCAGCGCCATCGAGGAAGCCTGGAAGCGCGGCATCGCGGACGGCGTCGTCGTCCAGCTCGGCGACGCCATCACCGACGGCACGGTCGAGGGCTGGTTCATCCCGCGCTACGTGCAGGAGGCCAATCCCGGGCTGACCAGCGCCGAGGCGGTGATCGAGCGGCCCGACCTGTTCCCCGATCCCGAGGATTCGAGCAAGGGCCGGCTCTATTCCTGCCCGCCCGGCTGGGTGTGCGAGCTTTCGACCTCGGCGCTCTACGAGGCGTTCGACATGGAGGCCAGGGGCTGGAACCTGTTCTCGCCGGGCTCGGGCGGCGCGCTCGACGCCTCGATCGCGCGGGCCTTCACCCGCGAGGAGCCGATCCTGTTCTACTACTGGGGCCCGACCTCCATCCTCGGCAAGTACGACGCCGTGCAGCTCGACCTGGGGCCGGTCGACATGGAGACCTATACCTGCAACACCGACACCGACTGCACGAACCCGCCCGGCGTCACCGCCTATCCGTCCTCGCCGGCGGTGATCGGCGCGGCCGCCTGGCTGCCGCAGGAGGCTCCCGGCGTCGCGGCCTATCTGGCCAGGGCCGGGCTGACCAACGCCCAGATCAGCTCGCTCCTCGTCTATGGCGAGGAGAACAAGGCCGGCGCGGCCGAGACGGCGCAGAACTTCCTGCGCACCGAAAAGGAGTTGTGGACGAGCTGGGTGCCGCAGGACGTGGCCGAGCGCGTGCTTTCCGGCCTCGACTGACCGCGCGGGCCGCGCCGGGCTGACGGAGGGTTGGCGCATGCGGCCGGGTCGCGAGCCCGGCCGCCGCTTTCTCCGTCGGGCGGCGGCGGCAAGGAGCCGACGATGTTTCCCGAACTGATCGACACCCGCCCGCTGCGCCGGGCCGTGGACGACGGCCTCAACTGGGTCGTGCGCAACTGGGGCGGCGAGCTGGAGGCGGCGGCCTATCCGCTGCTGATGCTGCTCAACTGGATCGAACGCCTGCTGCTTTCCACGCCATGGTGGCTGTTCATCGCCGTCTTCGTGGCGCTGGCGTTCCTGGCCACGCGCAACTGGAAGCTGCCGCTGGTGGTGCTCGTCGGCCTCGTCTTCCTCGGGGTCATGCAGTTGTGGCGCGACGCCATGGCCACCACGGCGCTGATGATCGCGGCGACGCTGACGGCCATCGTCATCTCGATCCCCGTGGGGGTGTGGATGTCGCGCTCGGCGCGCGTGCGCCAGCTCGTCACGCCGGTGCTCGACCTGATGCAGACCATGCCGAGCTTCGTCTACCTGATCCCGACGGTGATGATCTTCGGTCCCGGCAAGATCCCGGCGCTGCTGGCCACCATCGTCTACGCCTCGCCGCCGCTGGTGCGGCTGACCGACCTGGGCTTACGCAACGTCGACCCGGCGGTGATGGAGGCGAGCCACGCCTTCGGCGCCACCTCGTCCCAGCGCCTGTTCGGCGTGCAGATCCCGCTCGCGCTGCCCACCATCCTCGCCGGTATCAACCAGACGACGATGATGGCGCTGGCCATGGTGGTGATCGCCTCGATGATCGGCGCCGGCGGGCTCGGCTATCAGGTGCTCCAGGGCATCGGCCGGCTCGAGGTCAGCCGCGGCCTGTTCGCCGGGCTCGGCATCGTCGTGCTCGCCATCGTCTTCGACCGCATCATCCAGGCCTACGGCAGCCGCCTGCAGGCGAGCATCGGCATCGCGGAGGCGCGGCAATGAGCGCGGCGGATGGCGCGGACGGGCGCATGGACGGGCCGGCCATCGCCCTGCGCGGGGTGACCAAGATCTTCGGGCCCGATCCGCAGGCGGCGCTGGCGCTCTTGCGCGCCGGCCGCTCCAAGGCCGAGGTGCAGGCCGAGACCGGCCATGTCGTCGGCCTCGACGACGTGTCGCTCGACATCGACAAGGGCCAGATCTTCGTGGTCATGGGCCTGTCCGGCTCGGGCAAGTCGACGCTGATCCGCCACGTCAACCGGCTGATCGACCCGACGGCGGGCGAGATCGTGGTCGACGGCGAGGAGGTGCTGAAGATGAGCCTGGCGCAGTTGCGCACCTTCCGCCGCACCCGCATCGCCATGGTGTTCCAGCGGTTCGGGCTTTTGCCGCACCGCTCGGTGCTCGACAACGTCGCCTACGGGCTGGAGGTGCGCGGCGTGCCGAGGGCGCGGCGGCTGGAGGTCGCGGCGCACTGGATCGGCACGGTCGGGCTTTCCGGCTACGAGAGGTCGCGGCCGCGCCAGCTTTCGGGCGGCCAGCAGCAGCGCGTCGGGCTGGCGCGGGCGCTGGCGATGGACACCGACATCCTCCTGATGGACGAGGCGTTCTCCGCGCTCGACCCGCTGATCCGCTCCGGCCTTCAGGACCAGCTGCTGGAGCTGCAGGCGGCGCTCAACAAGACCATCCTGTTCATCACCCACGATTTCGACGAGGCGCTGAAGATCGGCAACCGCATCGCCGTGCTGAAGGACGGAGCCGTGCAGCAGGTCGGCCGGCCGGAGGAGATCGTGCTCAACCCGGCCAACGCCCATATCGAGGAGTTCGTGCGCGACGTGAACAAGGCGCGCGCCATCCATGTGCGCACCATCATGGAGCGCGCGGGGGAGGGCGAGGCCGAGGCCTGCGCGATGACGGTGCCGGCCGATGCGCGCTGCGAGGACGTGCTGCCCCATTTCGCGCAGCATCAATGGGTCGGCGTCGTCGACGCCGAAGGCCGGCAGGTCGGCCGCGTCAGCGCGCGGCAGGTCATCAAGGCGCTGGCGCGCTACTCGCCCGACGTGCCGTAGCGCCGCCCTTGCGGGGGCGGCGGCGCCGGCCGGCCCGCCTGACCCTGGGGAAAACGCCTTGCATCGGGCGGCGGTTTGGGTGCATTTCACCGGACCCCTACCCGAATGCGAGCTGTGCCTTCCGTGCCCAAGATCAGGAAACTCCTCGTCGCGAACCGTTCCGAGATCGCGATCCGCGTCTTCCGCGCCGCCAACGAGCTCGGCATAAGAACCGTGGCGATCTGGGCGGAGGAGGACAAATACGCGCTCCATCGCTTCAAGGCCGACGAATCGTATCAGGTGGGGCGCGGCCCGCATCTTGCGAAGGACATGGGGCCGATCGAGAGCTATCTGTCCATCGAGGAAGTGATCCGGGTGGCGAGGCTGTCGGGCGCGGATGCGATCCATCCCGGCTACGGCCTGCTTTCGGAGAGCCCCGAGTTCGCCGATGCCTGCGCGGAAGCCGGCATCGTCTTCATCGGCCCGAGGCCCGAGACCATGCGCCGGCTCGGCAACAAGGTGGCGGCGCGCAACCTCGCCATCGAGATCGGCGTGCCGGTGGTGCCCGCCACCGACCCGCTGCCCGACGACATCGAGGCGGTGAAGAAGCTCGCGGCGCAGATCGGCTATCCGCTGATGCTCAAGGCGTCGTGGGGCGGCGGCGGGCGCGGCATGCGCGCCATCCGCGAGGAGGCCGACCTTGCCCGCGAGGTGACGGAGGCGCGGCGCGAGGCCAAGGCCGCCTTCGGCAAGGACGAGGTCTATCTCGAAAAGCTGGTCGAGCGCGCCCGCCATGTCGAGGTGCAGGTGCTGGGCGACACCCACGGCAACGCCGTCCACCTGTTCGAGCGCGACTGCTCGATCCAGCGCCGCAACCAGAAGGTGGTCGAGCGCGCGCCCGCGCCCTATCTCGACGACGCCCAGCGGCGGGAGCTTTGCGGCCACGCGCTGAAGATCGCTGAGGCGACGTCTTACGTCGGGGCCGGCACGGTCGAGTTCCTGATGGATGCCGACACCGGCAGGTTCTACTTCATCGAGGTCAATCCGCGCATCCAGGTCGAGCACACCGTCACCGAGGAGGTGACGGGGATCGACATCGTCAAGGCGCAGATCAGGGCGCTCGAAGGCGAGCGGATCGGCGACCCCGCCTCCGGCGTGCCGGCTCAAGGCGACATCCGCCTCCACGGCCACGCGCTGCAATGCCGCATCACCACGGAGGACCCCGAGCAGAACTTCGTGCCCGACTACGGCCGCATCACCGCCTACCGCTCGGCGGCCGGCTTCGGCATACGGCTGGACGGCGGCACCGCCTATTCGGGCGCCATCATCACCCGCTACTACGATCCGCTGCTGGTCAAGGTCACGGCCTCGGGCGCGACGCCGCAGGAGGCGATCAGCCGCATGGACCGGGCGCTGCGCGAGTTCCGCATCCGCGGCGTCGCCACCAACCTGACCTTCCTCGAAGCCATCATCGGCCACGAGAAGTTCCGCGACAATTCCTATACCACGCGCTTCATCGACACGACGCCGGAGCTGTTCCAGCAGGTCAGGCGGCAGGACCGCGCCACCAAGCTTTTGACCTACCTGGCCGACGTCACCGTCAACGGCCATCCCGAGACGCGCGGCCGCGCCAAGCCCGACGCGCAGGCGGCCGCGCCGCGCGTGCCCTATATCGAGGCGGCGATCCCCGACGGCACGAAGCAGAAGCTCGATGCGCTGGGGCCGGAGAAGTTTGCCCAGTGGATGCGGGCCGAAAACCGGGTGCTGTTCACCGACACCACCATGCGCGACGCGCACCAGTCGCTGCTCGCCACCCGCATGCGCACCTTCGACATAGCGGCGATAGCCGGCGTCTACGCCCGCGCGCTGCCCGGCCTGTTCTCGCTCGAATGCTGGGGCGGCGCGACCTTCGACGTCGCCATGCGCTTCCTCACCGAGGACCCTTGGGAGCGGCTTGCCAAGGTGCGCGAGGCCGCGCCCAACATCCTCACCCAGATGCTGCTGCGCGGGGCGAACGGCGTCGGCTACACCAACTATCCCGACAATGTGGTGCGCTATTTCGTCAGCCAGGCGGCGCAAAACGGCGTCGATCTCTTCCGCGTCTTCGACTGCCTGAACTGGGTCGAGAACATGCGCGTGGCCATGGATGCCGTGCGCGAGGAAGGAAAGCTGTGCGAGGCGGCGATCTGCTACACCGGCGACATCCTCGACCCCGCCCGCGCCAAATACGACCTCAAATACTATGTCGCGCTGGCCAGGGAGCTCGAGGCCGCCGGCGCCCACATCGTCGCCGTCAAGGACATGGCGGGCCTGCTCAAGCCCGCCGCCGCCAGGGTGCTGTTCAAGGCGCTGCGCGAGGCGACCGGCCTGCCGATCCATTTCCACACCCACGACACGTCGGGCATCTCGGCCGCGACCGTGCTGGCGGCCGTCGAGGCCGGCGTCGATGCCGTCGACGCGGCGATGGACGCGCTGTCGGGCAACACCTCGCAGCCCTGCCTCGGCTCGCTGGTCGAGGCCCTTCGGGGATCGGAGCGCGATCCCGGCCTCGACCCGGAATGGATCCGGCGCATCTCGTTCTACTGGGAGGCGGTGCGCAACCAGTACGCCGCCTTCGAGAGCGACCTGAAGGGGCCGGCCTCGGAGGTGTGGCTGCACGAGATGCCGGGCGGCCAGTTCACCAACCTCAAGGAGCAGGCGCGCTCGCTGGGGCTGGAGACGCGCTGGCACGAGGTGGCGCGCGCCTATCACGACGCCAATCTGATGTTCGGCGACATCGTCAAGGTCACGCCGTCGTCCAAGGTGGTCGGCGACATGGCGCTGATGATGGTTTCGCAGGAGCTGACCGTCGCCGATGTCGAGAACCCGTCGCGCGACATCGCCTTCCCCGATTCGGTCGTCTCCATGCTCAAGGGCGATCTCGGCCAGTCGCCGGGCGGCTGGCCGCAGGCGTTGCAGAAGAAGGCGCTGAAGGGGGCGAAGCCGATCACCGCGCGTCCGGGCTCGCTGCTGCCCGACGCCGATCTCGCCACTGAGCGCAAGGGCATCGAGGCGAAGCTGGAGCGCAGCCTGTCGGACGCCGAGTTCGCCTCGTGGCTGATGTATCCCAAGGTGTTCTCCGACTTCGCGGCCGCGCAAGGTGAATACGGCCCGGTCAGCGTGCTGCCGACGCCGTCCTATTTCTACGGCATGCAGCCGGAGGAGGAGATCCTCGTCGACATCGAGCGCGGCAAGACGCTGGTGATCCGCTGCCTCGCCATAGGCGAGCCCGACGACAAGGGCATGGTCACCGTCTTCTTCGAGCTGAACGGCCAGCCGCGCCGCGTCAAGGTGCCCGACCGCGCCCATGGTGCGGCCGGCGCACGCGCCCGGCGCAAGGCCGAGCCCGGCAATGCCGCCCATGTCGGCGCGCCGATGCCGGGCGTGGTCTCGACCGTCGCGGTGACCGCCGGGCAGAAGGTGACGGCCGGCGACGTGCTCGTCTCCATCGAGGCGATGAAGATGGAGACCGCGCTCCACGCCGAGCGCGACGGCGAGATCGCCGAGCTTCTCGTCGGGGCCGGCGACCAGATCGACGCCAAGGACCTCCTGATCGTCTACGCCTGACGGGCGGGTGGCGGTCGCGTCGGCTGGGTTCGGCGCGACATCGCACGGCGCGGGAAAGACGGGCCGGTGCGGGCGCCGCCGCCCGCCGTTCGATAAAATTCTAATGGTATTCTCACGGCAATCGTAAGCCCTCCCCGGTACAAGCAACGGCGTTGAGCGTTCCCGATCGAGTGCCTGTCGATGCAACTTCAGATTTTATCGCGGAAAACGGATCAAGCGGAGATTGCGGATGCCGCCGCCTCGGCGGACCGGCACGGCCGCCGCGTCACGATGCTGGGACTGCGCGGCATTCCCGACGTGCAGGGCGGCGTGGAGAAGCATGTCGAGATGCTGGCCGCCCGGCTCGTCGCCCGGGGCTGGAATGTCGAGGTCGTCGGCCGCAGCCGCTACATGCCGGACCCGGGCGCGCGCGTGTGGCGCGGCGTGCGCGTGGTGCCGCTGTGGGCGCCGCGCCGCGCGGCGCTGGAGGCGCTGGTGAACACGTTCCTCGGCGTCTGCCGCGCCGCTATGCGCCGCCCCGACATCCTGCACATCCACGCCGTCGGCCCGGCGCTGATGGTGCCGCTGGCGCGGCTTTTCGGCCTCAACGTCGTCGTCACCCATCACGGCTACGACTACGACCGGCAGAAATGGGGCCGCTTCGCCAAAGCCGCGCTGCGGCTCGGCGAGCGGCTGGGCATGCGGCTGGCGCAGGGCCGCATCGCGGTCTCCAACGACATCGCCCGCACCATGGGCGCGCGCTACGGCGTCGCCGTCGATTTCGTGCCCAACGGCGTCGCGGTGGCGCCGGGCGCGGCGCGCACCGGCATCCTCGACGAGCTCGGCCTGAAGCCGCGGCGCTACGTCCTTCTTGCCGCGCGCTTCGTGCCGGAGAAGCGCCAGACCGACCTGATCCGCGCCTTCGCCCGCCTCGGCGACCCGCATCTGCGGCTGGTGCTGGCCGGCGACGCGGAGTTCGACAGCGCCTATGCCCGCGAGGCGCGCGAGCTGGCCGGGAAGACCCCGGGCGTGGTGCTGGCGGGGTTCCAGTCCGGCGCGCGGCTGGCGGAGCTGTTCGCCAATGCGGCCCTGTTCGTGCTGCCCTCCAGCCACGAGGGCATGCCGATCGCGCTGCTGGAAGCCATGGCCTACGGCCTGCCGGTGCTGGCGAGCGACATCGTCGCCAACAAGGAGCTGAATCTGCCCGGCGACGCCTATTTCCCGCTCGGCGACGTCGAGGCGCTGGCGGGGGGAATCGCGCGCAAGATCGCCGACCTGCCGGACGAGGCGGCGATGCGCCGGCAGGCCGGGGAGGTCGCCGACGCCTATAGCTGGTCGAGCGTGGCGCGCAGGACCGAGGCCGTCTACCGGGCCCTGCTCGACAAGCGGGCCTGATGGGCGATGGAGCGCGACCGCGACATGGGGGCCGCCGTCAGGCGCATCGCCGGCGCGCTGGCGTGGCTGGTGCTCGCCGTCATCGCGTTCTCGACCCTGTCGCCGGTCGGAATGCGCCCGCATCTGGGCACGCTCGTCCATGTCGAGCGGTTCGGGGCCTTCGCGCTGATGGGGTTCCTGTTCGGCGTCATCCATCCGCGCCGCCTCGGGCTGGTTGGCCTGTGCGTCGTTGCGGTCGCCGTCGGGCTGGAGCTTCTCCAGACGGTCGCCTTCGACCGTCATGCGCGCGTCGTCGATTTCGCCGTCAAGGCGGCGGGCGGCGCCGGCGGCGTCGCCGCGGCATGGCTTTTCCTGCGCAACCGGCGGCTGGTCGAGCGGGTCCTGGGCCGCCTAAACCGAAACACAAGCTCTTCGCGCTAGGGTTCCTGCCCGCGCCGGACGCGGGTGCGATGCTGGAGGTGTCGTTGACGGTATCTGTCATCATCAAGACGCTGAACGAGGAGAAGAAGATCGCCGCGACGATCGAGAGCGCGCTCGCGGCGGTCGAGGCGACGGGCGGCGAGGTCATCGTCGCCGACTCGGGCTCGCGCGACCGCACGGTCGAGATCGCCGCGCGCTATGGCGTCGTCGTCGCCCAGATCGAGCCGCCGGCGCAGCCGAGCTGCGGCATCGGCCCGCAACTGGGCTACCAGTATTCGCGCCATCCGTTCCTGTGCCTGCTCGACGGCGACATGATCCTCGATCCGGGCTTCCTGCCGGCCGCGCTCGACTTCATGGCGCAAAACCCCGCCGCGGCGGGCGTGACCGGCCATGTCGAGGAAATGGCGGTGTCGAACCTGGAATTCGCCCGCCGCGTCACCCGCGCCGCGCCCGAGAACCGAACCGGGCGGATCGACCGGATGAACGGCGGCGGGCTCTATCGCCGCAGCGCCATCGAGCAGGTCGGCTATCTCTCCGACCGCAACCTGCACGGCTACGAGGAGTTCGACCTCGGGGCGCGGCTGCGCGGCGCCGGCTGGGAGCTGCACCGGCTCGACCGCCGCTTCGTCAGCCATTACGGCCATACCGAGAACTCCTACCGGCTGCTCGTGCGCCGCTGGCGCAGCAAGTACCTGTTCGGCATCGGCGAGCTTCTGCGCGCCTCGCTGGGACGGCCCTATTTCTTCCGGCTGTTCCGCGAGTTGCCCGAGCTGCGGCTGTGGGCGGCCATCTATCTGTGGTGGGCGGCAAGCCTCGCCATCCTCCTCTTCCTGCCTGACAAGGCGGCGGCGCTCGCCATCGTGCTTGCGCTGCTGGCGGCGGCGATAGCGCTGATGAGCGTCAGGAAGGGCGGCCTGCGCATGGGCCTCTATACGGTCGTGGCCTGGTTCTTCCATGCGGCGGCGCTGCCGGTGGGCTTCCTGCGGCCGCGCCGCGAGCCCGCGGCCCCGATAGAAAGCCGGCTCGTCGGGAAGGGCGCATGAGGCGGGCCCTCCTGCCCGCCGTCGCGGCGCTGCTGGTCGGCTGCTCCGGCGAGCCGGTCACGGCCTCCGACCGCTGGCTGCCGGTGCGCGAAACCGCGCTCGAAATATCTCCCGGCAGCCCGCTCGACTTCTCCGCCCTGCTGCCCAACAGGGCGATCGGGCCGGAAAGCGCCATCGGCGCCGACCGGCGGATGGTGGCGCGGCCGGACGGGCGGCTCGCCTTCGCCGACGCGCCGGAAAGCCCGGCGCGCATGTTGTGCGCCTCGCTGGCGTGGAGCCCGGCATCCGGCGGCTTTCCCGCCCATGACGAGGCCGACCGCTACGCCCGGCAGCTCGCCATGCGCGGCTACAACATCGCAAGGCTGCACTTCGTCGACGCCGCGCTGATGTTCGGGCGCGACAGGGACTTCGATTTCGATCCCGATACGCTCGACCGCGTCCACTACCTTCTGGCGGCGCTGAAGCGCAACGGCATCTACTGGATGATCGACGCGATGTCGTCCTGGCGCGGCGCCTATGGCGGCCATGACGACCGCTGGGAGGCGGGCGGCGACCTCAAGCTGGCGCTGCACCTCGACGATGCCGCCTTCGCCCACTGGCGGCGCTTCCAGGAAGAATTCCTCGCCCGGGTCAATCCCTATACCGGCGTCGCGCCGATCCGCGACGAGGCGCTGGCGCTCGTCATCCTCGCCAACGAGAACGGCATCGAGTTCGGCGGCATCGTCCGCGACCGGCCCGGCCGGCCGCCCTATGACGCTGCGCTGCAAGCGCCGTTCAACCGCTGGCTGGCGGCCCGCTACGCCTCCACCGCCGAGCTTGCCCGCGCCTGGGGCGACCTCGGCCGGGGGGAGAGGCTGGAGGACGGCAGCATGCGTCTTCCCGAGAACCGCTATGCCGCAAGCGCGCGCATGCGCGACCTTCAGGCCTTCTTCGTCGAGGTCGAGCGGGCGAGCGCCGAAAGGATGACGCGGACGCTGCGCGACCTCGGCTATGAGGGGTTGATCAGCACCTACAACAACTGGCCGACCGTGCAGACGGCGCTCGCCCGCCGCGACCTCGACGCGGTGACGATGAACACCTATCACGACTGGGTCGGCGGCTATCATCCGGGCGCGTCCATCTCCCAGACCGGCTCCATCGGCACGGGGGTCGACTATATCAGGATGGCGGCCGCCGCGCGGTGGCTCGGCAAGCCGTTCGCAATCAGCGAGTGGGACCACCTGTTCTGGAACCGCCACCGCTACGAGGCTGGCCTGGCCATGCCCGCCTATGCGGCGTTGCAGGGCTGGGACGTGCTGTGCCGCCACGGCCACGGCCCGATCGTGCTGGCCTATGGCGAGCCTTATGCCCACAAGCGCGCCATGCTGCCCTACGCGATTGCGCTCGACCCGGTGGCGCGGGCGGCCGAGACCCTTGCCGCCTTGCTCTATCGTCGCGGCGACGTGGCGCAATCGCGCCTGACGATCCCCTTCGCCGTGCGCGGCGAGGAGGATCTCGGCCCCGACATGCAGGCGCGCGAGCCCGACCGCCTGACGCGGCTCGCGCTTCTCGGGCGCATCGGGCTGATGGCCGAGGAGGAGGCGCGGGCGGCCGAAGTCTTCGTGCCGCAGCCGCGCGAGGGCGTCGATCCTTTCGCCATCCTCGAACGGCTGCGCGCCACCGGCGCGCTGCCGGCGGACAACCGCACCGCGCCGCGCAGCGGGCTCTACGAGAGCGACACCGGCGAGATCCTGCTCGACGGCGGGGCGCAGCAGTTGCGGGTGGCGACGGCGGCGACGCAAGGCGTGGCCTATGCGGGCCTCACCGCCCCGGTCGATCTCGGCGTGCTGTCGGTCGAGGCCGCCGAGGGCGACGGGCTCGTGGCGCTGTCGGCCATCGAGCGGGACGCGACGCTGCGCGACGGCCGGCGGCTGCTGGTCGTCTTCGCCACCGACGCGCGCAACACGGGCATGCGGTTCCGCGACCGGGCGGGCAAGGTGATCGAGGATTTCGGCCGCCTGCCGGTGCTGATCCGCGCGGGCGGGGCCGATGTCAGGATCGCGCGCGAGGGACGGTGGCGGCTGTCGCCGGTCGGGCTCGACGGCGCCGTCCATGCGCCCGTCGCGCGGGGCGAGGGCGCCGTGGCCTTCCGGCTCTCCAACGACGCGCCGTCGGGGCCGACGACCTTCTTCCTGCTCGAGATCGACTGAGGGCCGCCGTCAGGCCGCGCCGAGCGAGCGGTAGAGGTCGAGCGTGCGCTCGCGATAGGCGGCGGCGGAGAACTCGGCCGCGATCCAGGCGCGGCCGGCCTGGCCCATGGCCGCGCGCCCGGCAGCACCCTTCGCCGCCATCGCGGCAAGCGCCGCAGCAAGGCTGTGCGCGTCGCCCGGAACCGACAGGAGGCCCGTCTCGCCTTCGCGGATCATCTCCGGGATGCCGCCGATGGCCGCGCCGATCACCGGGCGGCCGAGCGCGTAGGCCTCCAGCACGCTGATCGGCGCGTTCTCGTACCATTCCGAGGGCAGCGCCAGCGCCCTGGAGCGGCCGATCAGCGCATGCAGCGCGTCGCCGGAAAGATAGCCGCAGAAGGTGACGTCGGCTCCCGTCTCGGCCGCCAGCCGGCGAAGGGCTTCTTCCTCCGGCCCGGTGCCGGCCAGCATCAGCCGCTGCCCGCTGAGCGCGGCCGCGCGGATCAGCGTCGCGATCCCCTTTTCCGGCGCGAGCCGGCCGGCGAAGACGAAATAGTCGCCTTCGTCCCATGCGGCGGCATAGTCCTCGACGTTCACGAAGTTCGGGATGTGGACCATCATCCCGCGCGGCCAGCCCCACTCGACCAGCTTGTCGATATAGAACCGCGACGGCACGACCAGCCGGTCGACCTTGTCGCGGTAGAGGCCGAGCGCGCGGTGCAGCACGGTCTCGACCAGGACCAGCCCGCTCAGCGCCCAGGAATCCTTGATGCAGCGGTGGCGCAGCACGTTGTAGACGCGGCCGCCCTTGCAGTCCTCGCACACCTTGCCGTCGCGCAGCATCTTGTAGGCGGGGCAGGCGAGCTTGAGGTCGTGGACCGTCATCGCCACGGGAATGCCGGCCGCCTTCAGCGTCGAGAAGATCGCCGGCGACAGGTGATGATAGACGTTGTGGGCGTGCGCCACGGAGGGGCGCGCCTGCTCGATCAGGCGGCCGATGTTGCGCTGCGCCTCGAAGGAATAGAGGATGCTCGCCGCCTGGGCCGCCTTGCGCAGCGGGCCGGTGCGGCGGCCGTACTCGATCTCCGACACGAAGTAGCCCGACCACGGCGAAGGCTCGTTCTCGTCGTGCTGCATGGCGAACGGCACCACGTCCCAGCCGATGCCGGCGAACATGGCCATGTGGTCGAAGAACACCGCCTCGGCGCCGCCGCGGCGGTAGAAGTAGTTGTTGATCGCAAGCAGGCGCCTTCGCGCGCTTCCTTCCGCCGCCACGGCCTCTCCCTTCACGATCCGAGCCGGTCGAGCGCGCCGGCGACGGGCAGCAGCGCGCAGCCGCGTTCGGCGGCATGGCGCACCAGAAGTTCCAGCGTCTGCGGCGTGCAGCCCCAGGGCGTCGGCCGCTCGGCGACGTCGTGGCCGTAGAAGACGAGCCAGCCCGGGTTCGCCGCGACGTCGTCGATCACCGCGGTCAGGCGGCGCGCGTCCTCCTCCGGCTGCCGGATGGCCACGCCCTTGAGCATGACCGGATCGACCGCGCCGCGGTTGATGGCCTCGCCGCCGGCGCGGCAGGTGCGGAAGCGCCGGCGCAGCTCGCGCCGCGCCAGCGGCCAGGCGGCGTTGTAGGGGAAGGCGAAATTCTGCGGCTGTCCGATGCCGGCGGCCTCGCGCAGGAAGGCGGCGTTGCGGTCGAGGTCGCGTGCCAGCGACCGGCCCGGCAGCGCGCGCACGGCCTTGTGGACGAAGGTGTGGCAGCCGATCTCGTGGCCGCGCAGCGCGAGCTCGCGGCAGCCCTCGGGCGAGATCAGGGCGCGGTCGGGCTCGACGCTGCCGGCAAGCCCGCCGGCGATGTAGAACGTGCCGCGGCCGCCGTGCTTCTCCAGTATGGACGCGCCCTCGAACAGGGCGGTGTCGGGTACGTCGTCGAAGGTGAAGGAGACGATGGGCACCGTCGTCGCGACGTTGAGCGGCCGGCTGCCGAAGCGCCAGATCAGGCGGTTCGACACCCGGTCGACCAGGCTTGCGAGCTTTCGCGCGATCTCAGGCATGCGCTGCCGCCTCCATTCTCGCCCCTTGCGGGGCTTCGGTTACGAGTGTGGCCCGCGATTGCAGGCGCAGGCCGCACAGCGCCGCCACCAGCGTGAACCACACGAAGCTGCCGCCCTCGAAGAACAGGCTCTCCAGGCCGGCATTGAACAGCGAGAACAGCCAGATGCGGACGAAAAGCCGGGTCAGGGGCGACGTCTCCTCGGCCGGGGCCATGCGCGCGACGTCGCGCAGCGGCAGGACGATGAGCCAGCACAGCGTCATCGCGAGGCCGGGAATGCCGGTCGTCAGCGCGATGTCGAGATAGGAGTTGTGGCCGTTCGCGGCCGCCGCCGCCCAGGTCTCGACCGTGCTGCCGCTGTAGACCAGATCCTCCGTCTGCCAGAAGCCGCGGAAGCCGTGGCCGGTGAGGGGGCGCTCGGAAATCGCGTCGAAGGCGAAGCGCCAGATGTCGGTGCGGTTGGTGAAGGTGGCGTCGATGCCGAGGTCGGCGATGAACCTGCCGAAGGCGGTCCACACCGCCGAGCCGACGGCGAGGAAGTTGAAGGCGGCGACGCCGCCGACGGCGATGGGAATGCGAAGCCAGCGCACCTTCTCGAACACGAAGGCGAGGACGAGGATGAAGGGCACCATCGCCGTCGAGGTCTTGCCGCCGGTGTGGGCGAGGAAGAAGGCGGCCAGCACGACGATGACCAGCCCGGCCGCGGCCGACCAGGCGCGCAGGACGTAGAGGCCGAAGAAGATGGCGAGCGCCATCGCCGCCGCGGCGCTGTTCTTGTGCGGGAAGTGGCCGCGCCACAGGCCGGCGTTCATCGGCTCGCGCAGCTCCGACGCCTGGTGGATGGACAGGGTCGGCTTGAAGACGATGCCGTAATAGGAGATCGCCAGCATGACGAGCATGGCGATCCCGATCATCCTGGCGAAATGCCGCTCCGAGGACGGCAGCAGCAGGTAGATGCAGGCGTTGGCCATCGTCAGGACGGCAAGCACGATGCCCTTTATGCCCAGCATCGGGTGGGCCGAGATCAGCGACACCGCCAGGAACCACGCGAACAGGACCGCCAGCAGCGCCCGCGGTTGCAGGATCGCGCCGCGCATCGGGTGGAGGAGGCCCCAGCCCAGCAGGCTGGCGGTGATCGAAAGCAGGACGATCTGGTTGAGCCTGTCGGAGCGGCCCGCCGACGGGTCGAGAACCGCTTCCCCGGTCAGGTCGACGAAGGGGTTGAGCGAAATCCACAGGAACAGGGTGGTCGCCATGAACAGGAACGTGCCCAGCCCCTGCGGCAATGCCGGCGCGGCCGCCCGCGGGCCGGCCGCGGCCGGGAGGGAGAACGGCCCGTTCATGCCGCGAGCGGCGGCTGGCCGGCCGGGCGCGGTTGGGGCGTGCGCACATAGCGCCACAGGCCGAGGCCGAGCGCGGCCGCCATGCCGAGGCAAAGGCCGGCGAAGGCGCCGGCGGCGAGCAGCAGCAGCGTGCGCGGCGGCCAGTTGCGCGCCTTCGGCGGCACCGCCGGGGAGATGACGCGCACATTGGTGGCGTCGATCTGCTGGCGCTCGGTGATCTGCTGGGCGCGGGCGAGGTAGGTCTCGTAGATCGTCGCCCTCGACCGCGCCTCGCGCTCGAGGTCGCGGAGCTGGACCTGCGCGGTGTTGTCGGAAAAGACGTTGGCGCGCTCCTCGTCGGCCTTGCCGCGCAGCGCGTCGTAGGCGGCCTGCTCGCGGGCGAGGTCGGCGCGCGCGAGGTCGAGGATGCGCCGCGCCTCGCGGCCCATGGCCGCCTCCAGCGTGCTGCGCTCCGAAAGGGCGGAGACCATGCGCGGGTGTCGCGGCCCGTAGGTGCGCTCGATCGAGCCGATCTGCTGCTGGAGCGTGTTGTGCTGCTGGCGCAGGCCCGTCATGGCCTCGGAATCGAACACCGAGGCGCTGGCGGTCAGGCCCTGCTCGATCGCCGTGTTCATCTGGGTGAAGCGCGACCGCGCCTGGATGAGCCGCTGCTGGGCCTCCAGCACCTGTGTGTTCAGCTCGGTCGAGAGCTGGTTGCTGACCAGCTCGCCATTGCTCGACTGGAGGCCGTTGGCGCGGCGGAACTCCTCCACCCGGCGCTCGGCCTCGGTGACGTTCTCGCGCAGCTCGTCCAGCCGCTCGGTCAGACCCTGGGCGACACGGCCGGCGCTTTCGGCGGCGGAGTGGAACAGCTCCTCCTCGAACGCCTCGACGATGGCCTGCGACAGCGTGACCGCCTTTTGCGGCTCCTCGCTCCACACCTGCAGCACGACGACGAAGGAGCGCTCCTCGCGGCGGGCCTCGACGCGCTCGCTCAGCGCGCGCATGGCGGCGATGCGGTTGTCGCCGGCCTCCTCCCCGGCGACGCCGAGCATCGCCTTGACGGCGGCGAGCGGGTCCGGCTTGACGAATTCGGGATCGTCGGCCAGCCGCAGCCGTTCGATGACGCGGGCAAGGACGTTGCGCGACGTCAGCACGCGCATCTTGCTCTCGACCTCCATCATCTGGGCGTCGCGCTGGGGGTTGGTCATGAACACGTCGTCGCTGACGACGTTGAGGTTGGCCGGATCGACGACGATGTCGGTATAGACGGTGTAGCGCGGCGTGGCGGTGAGCGCGTAGACCAGGGCGGCCGCCACGCACATGGCGATCGCGGCGACGATCCACACCCATCCCTGGCGCAGCCATGTGATGAAGTCGTCGACGCCGAGCGCGCCGACCGCCGAAAGGCCGGGGAGGAAGGACGAGGATGCGGCGGGCCGGGCCGCTTGCGGCGGCGAGGGCGGGCGCGCGGCGGCGAGCAGGGAGCCGGGCGCCGCCCGGTCGCGAGGCTGTGCGGAAGGCTGCCGGCCGCCGGGCGCCCTTGCGTTGAGGAGCGAGCCGCCGCGCGCGTCAGGGCGCCGGCCTGCCTCTGCCGCCTCCGGCGGTTCCGCTGCTTGCGGCTGACGCGGCCTGTACATGCGTTGTGCTCTCCACCCGGCAACCCCCCGGCCAAAGCGCGGTTTCCGCGTTTGCGACGAGCCCCGAGAATTAGGCGGACATGGTAAACTTTCAGTAAAACTCCGCTCCGGCCGGCCGCTCTAGAAATCCGTGACCAGCCGGCTCCAGCTTTCGGAGGCGAGGCCGCCGATATAGAGGTCGCCGCGCCGCGCGGACTCCAGCAATTCCCCGTGGCGCGTGTTGAGGCACAGATAGCCGCGATGGCGGAAGGTCAGGCGCCGCTGGCGCATGACGGCGTTGACCATGAAGGGCTGGGCCATGCCGGTGGCGTCGACATATCCCTCCTCGGCGAGGCTGGCGAACATCTGCGCGGTGACGTCGAACTCGCGACCCTCCTCGCAGATCAGGTTCAGCACCCTGGCCGTGGCGCCCGGCCGGCCGGCGAACAGGAACACGCCGATCGTCCTGCCGGCCTCCTCGACCGTGCGGCACCGCAGCGGGCCGAGGGCCCGGTTCATGGCGACGATGCCCAGGAGCCAGTCGAAATAGTCCTGCGTCCACACCGGCCGCACGGCGAAGCGCTCCGTCATCGCCCGCGCATGGTCGAGAAACGCCTGCGGGGCGGCGTCGCGGGCGGCGCAGCCCGGCGCGGGAGCCGGCCGTATCAGCGGCTTGCGCGCCAGGATCGCCCGGTCGAGCGCGCGCAGCAGCGGCGCGACGACGGGGGCGGGCTGCCCGGCGCGGGTGCGGCCTATGCAGCACAGCAGCGCGCCGAGCGGCTGGAAGGCGCGGCGCCATTCCAGGCTCTCGACCGGCAGCGCGATGCCGCCGCTGGCGACCCAGTGGTCGGCGCTGACGGGCGAGGCGTTGTCGGAGAAGCAGAACTCGACCTGACCGGCGCGCAGGCTGCGGGCAAGACGCGCCGCGCCGAGCATGCCGCCCTTGGTCCCGTCCGACATGAAGGCGCACAAAAGGCGCGCCATCACCGGCCTGTCGTGGGCGACGAACGGCATGGGCAGGGAAAGAAGCGCGGCGGTGACGCCCTTCCTGCCGTCGTCGTAGACGATGCTGCCGTGCTCCTCGCTGTAGTGCGGGCTGCCGAAGAACACGGTCTCGATGTAGGCGGCGAGGTCGCCGGTCGGCCGCCCCCGGGCGAAAGCCGTGCGGAAGATCGCCTCGACGGCGGGAATGTCGGCGCGCGCCATCGGCCGGATGCCGGAACGGCCTGCGCCTGCGCCCTCCGTTGCCGGGGGGCCTTCCTCCGGGGACGGCAGATCCGTACCGGCAGTCATCTTTCCCCCCGCGCTGCCCGCAGCCTGTCGAGGCGGACCATTCTCGCGAACATGCCCCAGGAGGCAAGGACCATCGCCAGTTCGATGACGTAGAATGAAACGAAGGTGCCGGTCGGCGGCGCATACCATGTCGCCCATGCCGCCAGCGCGGCGCCGGCGAGGCTGCCGAGGCCCATCACCATGGCGCGCTGCTTCTGGTGGCCGGATGCGCCGAGCGCCTCCATCGCCACGGCCCAGATGCCGAGCGGCACGACGACCCAGCACAGGATCCTGACGAAGGGGACGAGCGAGACATAGTCGCGCCCGAAGATCCAGGGCAGGAGCGGCGCGAGCGCGTAGAGCGCGACGGCCGTGGCGACGCCGATGGCGGCGGCGGCGGCCAGCACCTTGCGCACGCGGCCGACGGCGTTGTGCAGCCCGCCGGCGGCGGCCTTGGCCGAGCCGGGATAGATCAGGCGGTTGAGCGCCTCGATGGCGAGATAGCTGCTTTCGAGCATCCGGCGCGCGACGCTGTAGCTCGACACGATCTCGGCCGAGGCGACGAGGCTGAGCACCAGAAGGTCGGCGTTCTGGCGCACGGCGCGCAGGATGAAGGGAATGCTGAAATAGAGGCCCTGCGGCAGCTCCTCGCGCACGATGCGGTATTGCGGCCGCCCCAGCGGCCTGATCGCCGCGAGGCAGGCGAGCGCCACCACCACGTGGACGGCGAACTGCCACACCGCCCACGCGGCCAGCGTGGCGACGCCGAAGCCGATGCAGGCGAGCGCGGCGGCGGCCGTGCGCGCCAGCGCGAAGCCGACCACGACCTTGTTGGCCGAGGAAAAATCGCTGTGGGCGATGAAGATCTGCTCGCAAAGCACGACGGCGCGCACCAGGATCACGTTGGTGACGAGCATCAGCGCGATCACCGCCGCGTTGGTCGCGGGGTCGGGCGAGACGGTGAAGAAGACGGGCAGGATCGCCGCCCCGGCGAGAACCAGCACCGTGCCGCTCGCCGCCGTCAGGATGACGTTGTGGCCGAGCATGGCCGGATACATGGAGCGGGAGCGCGCGACGCGGCGCACGAGGCACTCCATCGCCCCCAGGCCGCACATGTGCACGGCGATGCTGGCGACGGCGGTGATGGCGACGAACAGGCTGAACTCGTGGACGCCGAGCCAGCGCGCCAGGATGGCGAAGGTGGCGAGCTGCGCGGCCGAGCCGATGACCAGGCTGCCGCTGGAGGCGGCATAGGACAGGATCATCGGCAACAGAGGTTTCATGCCGGCCGACGCTTCGTTGATGTTGCCTAACGCCATCCGCCCCGTTCTCGACGCGCTGCACAGGCGGCGGACGCCCCGTTCCGGGAAAGCGGGCCGCGCCTTCGGTTCGCGGTCATGCGTTTCGCCCGTCCGCGTGGGTGACGCTAGCAGCCATAGATGATTGCGCGGTTAACGTGCCGGCGGGGCCATTTCAGCTTCCGTTTACCCGGATGGTCTAAGGGTAGGGACGACTCTTTTCTTCATATCCCCCAAGGCAAGAAGAGCGCATTGCGACAAGACCATTCCCAAGACCTTCAGCCCGGCGGCGACGAGACGAACGGGCTGCACCGATTCATGGGCGTCGAGCTCGAGCTCGCGCCCGACGTGCTCGTGCCGCGCGAGGAGACGGAGCTGCTGGGCGCGCGCGCGGTCGCCGTGCTGCGCGACATCGGCGCCGACGCCGTCGTCGTCGACATGTGCTGCGGCTCCGGCAACCTGGCGCTGGCCATCGCCGCCGCCGTGCCCGCGGCGCGGGTCTGGGGGGCGGACCTGACCGACGGGACGGTGGCGCTCGCGCGCCGCAACGCGGAGCGCCTCGGCCTTGGCGGGCGCGTGTCCATCCGCCAGGGCGACCTGTTCGGGGCGCTGGCCGGCGAGGGGCTCGAAGGCCGCGTCGACGCGGTGGTCTGCAACCCGCCCTACATCTCGACCGCGCGGCTGGAAGGCGAGAGCGCGCATCTTCTGGAGAACGAGCCGCGCGAGGCCTTCGACGGCGGGCCCTACGGCATCTCCATCCACCAGCGGCTGGTGCGCGAGGCGGCGGACTTCCTCAAGCCGGGCGGCTGGCTCATGTTCGAGTTCGGCGAGGGCCAGCACCGGCAGGTGGCCGCCCTCGTCGCGCGCGCCCGCGCCTACGAGCCGGTCGCCTTCGCCGAGGACGCGCAGGGGCGGCCGCGCGTCGCCGTCGCCCGAAAGCTCGCCGGCCAACCCTCCGGGGACGGGCGGCGATGAGCGAGATCCGCCCGCTGCGGCCCGACGACATCGAGGCCGTGGCCGCGCTGTTCCAGGCGATCTTCCGCGATCCGGCCGCCGCGCCGCCGCGCTCGCTCGCCGCCTATCTGCGCCGGCTCTATCTGGAGATGCCGGGACGCGACCCCGAGATCGCGCCGCTGGTGCATGTCGAGCCCGGCGGCGACATCACCGGCTTCGTCGGCGTCAACGCGCTGCCGATGCGTCATGGCGAAAGGCGGCTGCGCGCCGCGATCTGCGGCTCGCTGATGGTCAGGGACCGCGAGGCCGACCCGATGGCGGGCGCGCGGCTGCTCAAGGCGTTCCTTGCCGGCCCGCAGGACATCTCCTTCTCCGAGACGGCGAGCGAGGTCTCGGCGCGGATGTGGACGGGCCTGCGCGGCGTCGCCCTGCCGCAATACAGCCTCGACTGGGTCCGCCTCATCCGCCCCGCCGCCTTCCTGGTCGACGTGGCGGCGAGCCGGCTCAAGGCGGCGCGGCTCGCCTTACCGCTGGCGCGCGGGCTCGACCGCGTCGCGCGCGGCCGCATCGAGCCGGGCGGGCTGCGCTGGTCGGCCGTGCCGGGGGAATGGCCGGTGCAGGGCGGGCTCGGCGTGGCGGAGATCGACGGCGCGGACTTCGCCGGCCTCGTCGAGTCGCTGACGCAGCATTTCGCGCTCCGGCCGGACTGGGCGCCGGGCCAGCTCGAGGCCATCATCGCCGACGCCGGGCCGAAGCCGGACCACGGCGAGGCGGTGTTCGCCCGCGTCGAGGCGCGCGGCGGCAAGCCGGTCGGCGCCTTCGCCTATCACTGGCGGCCGGGGCGGGTGGCGCGCGTGTTGCAGGTGCTGGCCCGGCCGGGCCAGGCCGGCCCGGTGGTCGACTGCCTGATCGGCGACGCCGCCCGGCGCGGCGCGGCGGGCCTGCGCGGTCGCACCCAGCCGGCGCTGCTCGATGCGATGCTCGGCCGGCGCATCGCCTTCACGCACGTCGCCTCCACCGTCGTCCATTCGCGCGAGCCGGAGCTGGTGCGCGCCTGCCGCGACGGCGAGGTGTTCTTCAACGGCGTCGCCGGCGAGCACTGGAGCCGCCTCATCGGCGGCTCTTTCGAGTGATAGCCGCCTGATCGGCGGCTGGGGCGACTGAGCGCCGCCTGCTCGGCGGCTCCTTCGACCGAGGTTTCCCCCGGGAAGCGACGGGCGCTGCCGCCGGCCGCGTCAGCCGGCGATCTCCGCCACCTTGTCCACGAGCTGCGGCTCCATGTGCAGGTAGCGCGTGGCCTTGCGCTTGGCGGCGATGTCGGCCCACACGCGCTCGACCTGCACCTCGGTCAGCCCCGCGGCCGCCGCGACCTCTGCCGCGGCCACGCCGTTGTTCAGCCCGTAGAGGCACAGATCCATGCGGTCGTAGGGGAGCGAGAAGTAGAACTCCTCCTGCGTCTGCTCCAGCGAGTAGGTGTCGGTGGTCGGCGGCCGGCGGCGGATCTCCTCGGGCACGCCCAGATGGGCGGCGAGCGCGTAGACCTGGCTCTTGTAGAGATGGGCGATGGGCTTGACGTCGGCGGCGCCGTCGCCGTTCTTGACGAAGAAGCCCTGGTCGTATTCCAGCCGGTTGGGCGTGCCGATCACCGCGAAGTTGAGCCGGTCGGCGTGGTAGTATTCCATCTGCTTGCGCGTGCGCTGCTTCATGTTGGTGGCCGCGACGATGCCGAGATAGACGGAGGGCGGCATGCGCAGCTTCTGCTGCCGGCCTTGCGGGTCCTGCACCACCAGCGAGGAGATGTTGTAGCCGTCGGCCTCCAGCGCGTTGGCGATGACGATCTTCGACGCCCAGCCCGGCCCGTATTCGGGCACCAGCTCGCGGATGAAGGCGTCGCGGCGGTCGTAGCAGCCCATGGCCTTGAGCGCCGGGCCGATGTCCTCCACAGCCGCGTCGACGCCGAAGGTCTGCGCCACCAGCCGGCCGAGGCGCAGGCTCTCGGGGTCGGAATCGTTTTCCGGCATGAACAGGCCGAAGACGTTCCGTGCGCCGACCGCGCGCGCGGCCAGCGCCAGCGAGACGCTGGAATCGATGCCGCCGGAAAGGCCCAGCACCAGCCCGCGCTTCTTCATGGCGCGAAGCTGCGCCCTCAGCGCCGCGACGATGCGCTCGACCTCGGCGGCCGCGTCTATGGAAAGCGTGTCTGTGGAGAACCGGGCGGGGGCGGGGCGGACGTTCATTCGGCGGGCTCCACGGTTTCGGCCGCCAGCCTGCGGCTGACCTTGCCTGTGTCTGTCTTGGGCAGCTCGGTTCGGAACTCGACGATCTTCGGCACCATGAAGTCCTCGAGATGGGCCGAGCAGTGGCGGATGACATCCCTTTCCGTCAGCGCGGGGTCGGCGGCCACGACCAGCGCGCCGATGGCATGGCCGAGCACCGGGTCGGGCACGCCGACCACCACCGCCTCGGCGATGCCGGGATGCGCGTGCAGCACGGCCTCGACCTCCTTGGGCGCCACCTTTTCGCCGCGCGTCTTGATGATGTCGTCCTTGCGGCCGACGAAATAGAGGAAGCCGTCCTCGTCGGTGCGGAAGAGGTCGCCGGTGTAGAGCACCTTCTCCCACGGGTTCGGGCCGGGGCGCAGCATCTTTTTTGTCGCCTCGTCGTTGCGCCAGTAGCCCTGCATGACGTGCGGGCCGCGGATGACCAGCTCGCCGGAGACGCCGGGCGGCACGGGCTTTCCCTCGTCGTCGACCACGAAGGCCTCGGTGTTGGGGATGGCGACGCCGACCGAGCCCGGCCGGCGGTCGAGCTCGGCGGGCGGCAGGTACGTGCAGCGCTTGCACTCGGTCAGCCCGTACATCGAGTAGAGCCGGGCCTGCGGGAACAGCTCGCGCAGCCGCGCGATGTGCGGCGGCGGCAGCGCGGCGGCTGTGTTGGTGAGATAGCGCAGCGACGGCAGGAAGCCGGGCTGAAGGTCGCGCATCTGAAGGATCATCGCCGCCATGGTCGGCACCAGCGGGAAGCCGGTGACGCCTTCATCGCGGATGCGCTCGAAGATCGCCTGCGGGAAGGCGAACGACTTCTCCAGCACCAGCGTGGCGCCGAGCCGCACCGCCATCAGGAGCTGGTAGAGCCCGTAGTCGAAGGCGAGCGGCAGGACGTTGAGGATGACGTCGTCCTCCCGGTTCTCCAGATAGGTGGTGATGGATTGCGCCGCCGCCTCGACGTTGCGGTGCGTCATCATCACGCCCTTGGGCCGTCCGGTCGAGCCCGAGGTGTAGATCAGCATGGCGAGGTCGACGTCGATGCCGCCATGGGCGGGAGGCGCCGCTTCTCCTTCAAGCAAGACCTCGAAGGAGGCGGCGCCCTCCGGCACAGTACCGTTGCCGGCGGCGGTGGCGGCGACGAACAGGCGTTCCGCGCCGGCAAGCGCGCGCGCCTCGAGCGCGACGGGCGCGAGCCTGGCTTGGGTGAGCACGGCCGAAGGCTCGCAGTCGCCGACGATGTAGGCCAGCTTGTCGGCCTTGGTCGAGGCGTTGATCGGGCTGAAGGTCGCGCCGGCCTTCAGCACGGCGAAGATCGACACCGCCGCCTCCCAGCAATTGTCCATGAAGACGAGCACGCGGTCGTTGCGCTTCACGCCCGCGGCCGCCAGCGACGCGGCGAGCCGGTCGCTGAGCGCGTCGAGCGCGGCATAGGTCAGCCGCCTGCCGCCCGCCACCAGCGCGGTCTTGTCGCCGCGCAGGCGGGCGTTGTCGATGAGGGTGCGTTCGATGCGCATGCCGTCTTGGCTCCCGCTACTCGGCGGCCTGCGTCCGGGCGGCGGCGGACCTGCCCGCGACGAAGGCGGCGATGCGGTCGAGCGAATCGAGGTTTGCCGGCACGATGTCGGCGTCGGCCATGGCGATGCCGAACCGCTCCTCGATGAAGGCGACGAGCTCGAGCACGCCGGTCGAATCGATGATGTCGTTCTCGATCAGCGAGGCGCCGTCGGCCGGCGCCTGCGTGGCGTCGCCGAACAGGAAGTTCTCGACGATGAAGGCGCGGACGTCGTCCCTGATGCTGTCGGTCATGCTTGGTTCCTTTCCTGCTTTGCCGTCAGGCCGCCCGCGCGACGCCCGCGCCGGCGGCTGTGAATGTCTCGACCCAGAGCTGCGTCGAAAGCACGCCGACGAAGGCGGCGTTGTCGCGGAAGCCGGCGGCCTGGCCGCCGGCGCATTTGGCGGCGAGCTTGGCGACGGCTTTCGGGTTGAACAGGCCGTTCGCCGCGACGCGCTCCTCGCTCATGGCGGCGGCGACGTAGTCGAGCGCGCCGGCGCCGGTGAAGGAGCGGCTGTCGGGCGCGCGGTAGGGCTGCTTCGGCCGCCTGCCGATCAGCGGCGGCAGGATGTCCCTGGTCGCCTCGCGCAGGATGTGCTTTTCCGTCAGCCCCTTCAGCTTCATTTCCGGCGGCAGGCCGGCGGCGAACTCGACCAGCCGGTGGTCGAGGAAGGGGAAGCGGCCCTCGATGCCGTGGGCCATGGCCATGCGGTCGCCCTGGCTCGACAGGATGTAGCCCGGCAGCAGGAAGCGGCTTTCCAGATACTGCGCCCGGTGCAGCGGGTGCCAGCGCCTGAAGTCTTCGGGCAGCAGGCTCGCCATCTCCTCGGCCGCGTCATAGCCGCAAAGCGCGGCGCGCAGATCGGGAGAGAAGAACAGCTTGGCGGCGGCCGTGCCGCGCAGGCGCGGCCGGTGCGAGAACAGCGGATCGTCGAGCGGGTCGTTGCCGGCGCCGAAGAAGGCGGCGAGATATTCCGCCGACTGCTGCTGAAGGCCCGGCAGATAGGGATAGAGCTTGCGGAACAGATGCGGGCGGATGCGCGAGCCCGGCTGGCGGCCGCAGAAGCGGCGCACGCGCGCCTCCTTGAAGATGTCGTAGCCGGCGAAGACCTCGTCGGCGCCTTCGCCGGTCAGCACCACCTTCAGCCCCGCCTCGCGCACCAGGCCGGAGAGCCTGAACAGCGGCGCGGGCGCGGTGCGCAGGATCGGCCGCTCGGTGAAGCGGACGACGTCGGGGAACACGGCCGCGATGTCGCCCTCGCCGCAATGCACGGCCTCGTGGCGGGTGCCGAGCGCGCGCGCCATCTCGGCCTGGAAGGCGCTCTCGTCATGCTCGGCGCTGTCGAAGGTGACGGAGAAGGTGCGCAACGTCTGCGGCGTCATGCCGGCGGCGAGCGCCGAGACGATGGAGGAATCGAGCCCGCCCGACAGGTAGGAGCCGACCGGCACGTCGGCGCGCATGCGCAGGCGCGTGGCGTCGGCGAGAAGCGCGCGCAGCTCCTCGGCCGCCGCGGCCTCGTCGCGGTGGCGCGACGGCTCGCCCTCGTCGGGGAATTCCAGCCGCCAGTAGGGGCGGGTGGCGACGCCGTTCGCGTCCACCACCATCAGGCTCGCCGGCTCAAGCTCGAAGATGTTCCTGAACGGCGTGCGCGGGGCGATCGGCGCCCACAGCGTGAAGATCTGGTCGAGAGCGACCGGGTCCATCGCCGCCTCGACGCCGGGGACCTGGAGCAGCGCCTTGACCTCGGAGGCGAACCAGAACGTGCCGCCATGCTGCGTGTAGAACAGCGGCCTGACGCCCATGCGGTCGCGCGCCAGCACCATGCGGCGGCGGCGGGCGTCCCATATGGCGAAGGCGAAGTCGCCGTTCAGCCGCGACACGCAGTCCTCGCCCATCTCGTCGTAGAGATGCAGGATCACTTCCGTGTCGCTCGACGTGCGGAAGCGGCGGCCGCGGCCGCGCAGCTCCTCGCGCAGCTCGACATAGTTGAAGATCTCGCCGTTGAAGGCGATGACGAGGTCGCCGCCGGCGTCGCGCATCGGCTGCTGGCCGTCGCTGAGGCCCACGATGGACAGGCGCGTGTGGGCGAGGCCCGCCTGCGGCGCGACGAACACGCCCTCTTCGTCCGGTCCGCGGTGCCGCAGCGCGCGCGTCATCGCCCGCAGCAGCCGCTCGCCCTCGTGAAGGGTGCCGAAATAACCGCCGAAACCGCACATCGCTAACGTCCTGAGACCATGGGGGGTCGATCCTGAATAACGCGACAGAACATGCACATGGGTTAATCCGGCCTCATGACCGCAGGTTGTGGTTTACGAAATCGTAAACGAAAGCCTAAACTTGTAACGACCGTCCCGTTCCGCCTCAGTAGGCGTTCTCCGTGTCGAGCAGGCGGATCGGCGTCAGCAGCAGGATCTTGAGGTCCAGCCACAGCGACCAGTTCTCGATGTAGTAGAGGTCGAACTCGGTCCGCATCCTGATCTTCTCGTCGGAATCGATCTCGCCGCGCCAGCCGTTGATCTGCGCCCAGCCGGTGACGCCCGGCTTGACGCGGTGGCGGGCGAAGTAGCCGTCGACGACGTCGTGGTAGAGCCGGTGGCGGGTCTGGCCGCTGACGGCGTGCGGGCGCGGGCCGACCAGCGACAGGTCGCCCTTGAGCACGTTGAAGAACTGCGGCAGCTCGTCGATGGAGGTCCTGCGGATGAAGCGGCCGACGCGGGTGACGCGCGGGTCGTCCCTGGTCACGGCGTTGCGCGCCGTGGGGTCGCACTCCTCGACATACATCGAGCGGAACTTGTAGACGTCGATGACCTCGTTGTTGAAGCCGAGCCGCTTCTGCCTGAACAGCACCGGCCCCTTGCTGTCGAGCTTGATGGCGACGGCGGCCGCAACCATCACCGGCAGGAACAGCGCGATGCCGATCAGGCTGAAGACGATATCGAAGGCGCGCTTGGCGACCGAATCCCAGTCGGTTATCGGCTTGTCGGCGATGTCGAGCATCGGCACCGAACCGATGAAGGAATAGGTGCGCGGCCGGTAGCGCAGGCTGGCGGCATGGGCCGACAGGCGGATGTCCACGGGCAGCACCCACAGCTTCTTCATCAGCGACAGCACCCGGCTTTCCGCCGTCACCGGCAGCGACACGATCAGCATGTCGATGCGCGCGATGCGGGCGAACTCGATCAGCTCGCTGACGGTGCCGAGCTTGGGATAGCCGGCCACCACGGGCGGCGAGCGCTCGTCGTTGCGGTCGTCGAAGATGCCGCAGATGCGGATGTCGTTGTAGGGCTGCCGCTCGATGGAGTGGATCAGCTTCTCCGCGGCCTCGCCGCCGCCGACGATGACGGCGCGCCGCTCCATGCGCCCGTCGCGCGCCCAGCGCCGCACCAGCCGGGCCATGGCGAGCCGCAGCGCGAGGATGAGGACCGCGCCGCTGAGGAACCAGGTGCCGACCCACACGCGCGAGAAATCGCCGGCGATCTTGAGGAAGAAGCCGACGAAGGCGATCAGAGCCAGCGTCCCGCCCCAGATCAGCACGATGGGGCCGACGCTGGTCAGCGGCCGCTGCAACGCGCGCAGCCGGTAGTTGCCGGTGATCTCGATGAGCAGGACGGCGAGCGCGGACGCGGCCAGCACCGCGACGGGATAGTGGCGCACCAGCGGCGTGCCGAGGCCGACATAGACGACGAACAGGAACAGGCCCGATGCCGCGAGCAGGCCGAACTCCACCAGCCGCAGCGTGCCGCTGACGATGGCGGGCGACAGCGCGTCGCGGCGGTATTGCGCGGCGATGCGGCGCGCGGCCGTGTTCAGCGCCCCTGCCGACGGACCCGGGCCGGCGCCGGTCATGCGGGCGCGTGCTTCGTCTGTCGGTCTGCGCGGGGATGCGGGTTCTGCCATGGACGGGGCTTCCTGAGATGGGCCCTGTCTAGCAGCAAGCGGCTAAGGAAGCGTTGATGGAATGCAATCAGGACGTGTAGCGTTAACGGGACCTTAACGCGCGCAAGCCGGCCGATGCGGAAGGATCGGCCGGCTTGCGTGGCTTCGAGGCGGGAGCGCTGCCGCGCGCGCGATCAGAACTCCTCCCAGTCCTGGCGCTGGCCGGCCGGGGCGGCGGCCAGGCCGAGCGCGCCGGCCAGCTTGCGGCCGAGCGCGCGCGCCGGCGAGGGATGCGCGGCCGCGGGCCGGCCGGCGGAAACGGCGACCGGGCCGGCGCCGGCGGAAGCGCCGTCGCCGAGATTGAACTGGCCGATCAACTGCATCAGCGTCGAGGCCTCGCGGGCGAGGCCGTGGCTCGCCGCCGTCGACTGCTCGACGAGCGCGGCGTTCTGCTGGGTGCCGTGGTCGATGGTGGTGACGGCCGAGCTGATCTCCTGGATGCCGGTCGCCTGCTCGCGCGCGGCGGTCACGATGGAGGAGACGTGGTGGTCGATCTCCTGCACCTGGCTGACGATGGCATCGAGCGCCGCGCCGGTCTGCTGCACGAGGTCGACGCCGGACCGCACGCGCTCGCCCGAGGTGGTGATGAGGTTCTTGATCTCCTTGGCGGCCGTGGCCGAGCGCTGGGCGAGCTCGCGCACCTCGTGCGCCACCACGGCGAAGCCCTTGCCCGCCTCGCCGGCGCGCGCGGCCTCGACGCCGGCATTGAGGGCGAGCAGCCCCGTCTGGAAGGCGATGTCGTCGATGACGCCGATGATGTTGGAGATGTCATTGGACGACTGGGCGATGTCCTGCATGGCGGCGATGGCGTCGTTGACGACGGTGCCGGAGCGCTCGGCGCCCTGCTTGGTGCGCGCCACCAGCGCGCCGGCCTGCTCGGCGCGCTCGGACGAGCTCTTCACCGTCGCGGTGATCTCCTCCAGCGCGGCGGCCGTCTCCTCGACCGAGGCGGCCTGCTGCTCGGTGCGCCGCGCCATGTCGTCGGATGCCGAGCGGATCTCGCCGGCGCCGGAATCGATGGTGCGCGCGTTCTCGCCCACCGCCCGCAGCGCCGACTGGAGCTTGTCGAGCGAGGCGTTGAAATCGGCGCGCAGCTTGTCGAGCCCGGCGGCGAACGGCGTTTCGATGCGCCAGGCGACGTTGCCGTCGGCGAGGTGCTGGAGGCCGGCGGCGAGCGCATCGACCGCGAACTGGATCTGCGCGGCCTCCTCGGCCTTCTGGCGCTCGCGCGCCGCGCGCTCCTCCTCCGAAAGGGCCCGGTTGGCGTCGGCCTCGCGCTCGAGCTGCTGCTTGGCGATGGCGGCGTCGCGCAGGACGACGAGCGAGCGGGCCATGTCGCCGATCTCGTCGGCGGCCGTGGCCTCGGTGATCTCGACGTCCATCTGGCCGCCGGCGATCCTGCCGGTCGCGCCGATGATGCCCTCGAGGCGGCGGCGGAAGCGGCTGGAGATCATCACGCCGAGCAGGATCAGCAGAAGCGCCGCGCCGGCGATGATGGCGATCGAGGTCCAGGCCATGCGCGTCAGATAGGCGTAGACCGTCTCCTGCGGCACGGAGACCACGGTGAACCAGGACGTGTCGTCGAGGAGGCGGACCGGCATGGCGACCGCGAGCCGGTCGACGCCGTCGGCGCCGACGACCTCGGCGATCTCGCCGGGGTTGGCGATCATGCGCTGCCAGGCGGCGGCGTCCTCGGCGCTGTCGGCGAGGGGCCGGCCGAGCAGGGAGGCGTCGGGATGGCTGACGAAGCTGCCGTCGCGCGACAGCAGCGCCACGAAGCCGGTGCCCATCGGCCTGATGCCGGACAGCGCCTGCGTGATGGCGTCGAGGCCGATGTCGGCGCCGGCCACGCCCACGACCGCGCCGTCGACGAGGATGGGGGCCGTCAGCGACGTCATCAGCGTCGAGACCCCGTTCACGTCATAGGCGAACGGCTCCATGATGACCGGCTTCCGCGCGCTGCGCGCCAGTTGGTAGTAGTCGCCCGCGCCGGACTTGTCATAGTCCACCAGCGGCTCGAAGTTGATGCCGCCGTCGGCCGTCGAGGTGGCGTAGGGGATGTAGCGGCCGGTCGCGTCGTGGTGGGGGGTGTCGACGTAGTAGGAGTCGCGGCCGTCGAAGGCGTCGGGCTCGAAGCCGGCCCACACGCCCAGGATGCCCGGCGTGCCGCTCTGGATCTGCGTCAGCATGCGGTCGGCCAGCGCGCGGTCGCCGCGGCGGCCGGCGCTCATGGCCTGCAACGTGTCGCGCATGGTGTAGACGAGCTGCATGCGGTTGGCGATGCCGCCCTCTATCGCGGCCGCGCTGGCCCTGGCGGCGGCCGTCATCTCGGCGCTGCTGGCGGCCTTCATCTGCTGGTAGGACATCACGAACAGGCTCGAGGCCGTCGCGACTGTCGCCACCACGCCGACGGCGACGATGGAGAATATGTTCCGGGATGTGGCGGTCTTGAACAGCATTGGGAGATGCCTTTCTGGCGGCGCTCGCACCCTTTCGCTTCACCACGGCGGAAGGGCATGTGACTCGTTTCGATGACGGAAGGATGCGCCCCGTTGAAGACCGCATCCCCCGCAGCGTTCCTTCAACGCGGCGACTTTGGTGGAGATGGATTAATTAACTCTGAAGCAAATTGTCGCGGCCGGGGGTGTTGCGGCCGGAAAGCCGCGCGGGCGCGCCGGCCGGATCGCGCGGGCGATTGCCGCCGGGCGACGTTCACGGAATAATCGCGCCCATGTGGAACCTCCTCGTCGATTACTGGCCCCATATGCTTGCCGCCATCTCCGTCGGCATGGCGGCGGCGGCCATCGTTCATGTGGTGATGAGCAAGGAGGAGGTGCGCGCCGCCATCGGTTGGGTCGGCGTCATCCTTTTGTCGCCCATCGTGGGCGCGCTCGTCTACGCCATCGCCGGCATCAACCGCATCCGCCGCGCCACGATGATCTCGGAGCGGCGGCGCGCCACGGGCGGCGACGCGCTGCATCACGCCGTGTTCGACGTCTCCCGCGCGCTGGTCGCCGACCTCTACGGCGAGCGCTTCGCCGCCATGAAGACGCTGGGCGACCGGGTGGCCAAGCATGCGATGACGGCGGGAAACACGATCCGCATGCTGGAGGGCGGCGACGAGACCTATGCGCGGATGATCGCCGCCATCGACGGGGCCAGGCGCGGCATCATCCTGGAAACCTACATCTTCGACCGCGACGCCATCGGGCTCAGGCTCGCCGAGGCGCTGGTGCGCGCGCGCCGCCGCGGCGTGGCCGTGCGCGTGCTGATCGACGCCGTGGGCGCGCGCTACACCGTGCCCTCGATCGTCGGCACGCTGAGCGAGGGGGGCGTGGCCGTCGACCTCTTCAACGGCAAGCTGATCATGGGCCTGCGCCTGCCCTATGCCAACCTGCGCACGCACCGCAAGATCCTGGTGGTCGACGGCGCGACCGCCTTCGTCGGCGGCATGAACATCCGCGAGGGCTTCACCAGCGAGTTCGCCACGGGCGAGCGCGCACGCGACACGCATTTCTGCGTCAGCGGGCCGGTGGTCGCCGACCTCTTCTCCGTCGCGGCCGAGGACTGGCGCTTCACCACCGACGAGGCGCTGGACGACGACGCCTGGCGCATCGAGCCGCCGCCGACCGCGCATTTCGGCGCGCCGGTGTTCATCCGCGCCGTCTCCTCCGGTCCCGACGCGTCGCTGGAGACCAACCACAGGATGCTGATGGGCGCGTTCTCGGTGGCCGAGCGCTCCATCCGCATCATGTCGCCCTATTTCCTGCCCGACCGGGAGCTGATCAGCGCGCTGGCGACGGCGGGCCGGCGCGGCGTCGAGATCGACATCGTCGTGCCGGCGCACAACAACCTCTTCCTCGTCGAGCGCGCCATGACGGCCCAGTTCGAGCAGGTGCTGAAGAACTATTGCCGCATCTGGCGCGCGCAGGGGCCGTTCGACCACTCCAAGCTGATGGCGGTGGACGGCGTGTGGGCCTTCGTCGGCTCGTCCAACCTCGACCCGCGCTCGCTGCGGCTGAATTTCGAGATCGACATCGAGCTGCTCGATTCCGGCTTCGCCGGCGCGATCGACGCCCGCATCGAGGCGGCCATCGCCACGGCCGAGCCGGTGACGATCGAGGAGCTGCGCGCGCGCCCGTTCCCGCTGCGGCTGGCCGACAGGCTGCTGTGGCTCGGCTCGCCCTATCTGTGAGCGTCGCTCTCCAGCCGCTCCAGCCCGTCGGCGATGGCCTGCATGCGCCGGTTGAGCGCCGCGACCTCCAGCGAGGCGCTGCGAAGGTCGCGCAGGAGCTGCGCGGAGTCCTCGCCGGGCTCGCGCTCGCGCGGGCCGCTGCCCTTTCCGGTCAGCAGCCAGGACAGGCCGACGCCGAGGATGCCGGCCATGGTGGCGAGCCGGTTGGCGCGGGGCACGTCGCGGTCGCGCTCCCAGGCGTTCCAGCTCGCCTGCATGACGCCGAGACGCCGCGCGGCCTGCGCGGCGGTGAGGCCGGCGGCCTCGCGGGCGAGCGAGATGCGCCCGCCCAGCGTGTCCTCGCCGTCGGAATGATCGCGATGATGATGGTCGCGGTGGCGACCCGGTGTGCTGGCGGGCATGGGCGTCCTCCTTCGAGGCCGTTTCGGGAAAGGGAATGGAGGAGGGGCGGCGGCGCTGCCCGCGTCGCCGCCCGGCCCCCCGTCTATTGCGCGGCCGCGCGCGCCGTCTCCAGCCAGCCCTCGACGAGGTCGGCATTGGCCTCGATCCACTCGCGGGCGTGGCGCTCGACGTCGGCGGCGCTGCCTTCGCCGTCGTTCATCTTCGCGTTCTGGGCGAAGATGTCCTCGATCGGCAGCGAGGCCGCTTCCAGAAGCGCCCGCACCGCCGGGTTGGCTGCGATGAAGTCCGAGTTTACCACCGGGCGGATGTCGTTGGCCGGGAAGCCGAGCTTGCACGGGTCGGCGACGCAGCCGGCGACGCCGGGCAGGGTGGCCGCGTCCTCCAGCGACTTCTGCGCCTCGGGCAGGTTCACCTGCGGCACCTCGATCCACATCACGTCCTCGCCCGGCTTCAGCGCGTCGACGGTCCAGTTCGGCGTCCAGGTGTAGAACAGGATCGGCGTGCCCTCGCCATGGGCGGCGACGGCGTCGGCCATCGAGGCCGAATAGCTGGCCTTGATCGGGTTGACGTGGTCGCGCAGGCCGTAGGCGTCGAGATGGTGCTCGATGGTGATCTCGCAGCCCCAGCCCGGCGGGCAGGCGACGAGGTCGGCCTTGCCGTCGCCGTCGCGGTCGAACGCGGCCTTGACCTCGTCGCGCTTGAAGTCGTCCAGCGTCTTGATCCCGAACTTCTCCACCGACGCCTTGTCGACGAGATAGCCCTCGAGCGCGCCGCCCTGCGCGACGTAGCCGACGAGCTCGGCGCCCTGCGAATAGGTGCTCTCATAGGAATTGTGCAGCGGGAACCAGCCGTTCACCCACAGGTCGAGGTCGCCCTGGGCGACGGCCTGGTAGAAGGGCGGGTTGTCGAGCGTCGTCGGACCCTCGACCGCATAGCCCAGCTTCTCCAGAAGCTGCTTGTAGATCGCGGCCTCGAACCAGCCCGTGTCCCAGGTGGCCTGGGCCATCCTGATCGTGGTGCCGGCGCCGGGGCCTTCCTGGGCATGGACCGTGGCGGCCGGCGCCGCGAGCATGGTGCCCGCGGCCAGTGCGACGGCGAACAGCCGTGAAAGCGATGTCCCGGTCATGGATGTCCTGGTCATGGCTACACTCCTTTTCTTCTTTTCGGATCTTCTTCTTCGTTCGTCCCGCCGCCGGCGCCGCGCAGCGACAACAGCGAGCGCATCGTGCGCATGAGCGTGGGCGCGCGCGGCGCGCGCCTTTCGCCCAGCGCCTGGCTGATGCGGTCGAGGACGATGGCGATGAGCACGATGCCGACGCCGCCGGCGGTGGCGTTGCCGACGTCGAGCCGGCCGAGCCCGGTGAACACCGTCAGCCCCAGCCCACCCGCGCCGATCAGCGCGGCGATGACGACCATGGACAGGGCCAGCATCAGCGTCTGGTTCAGGCCGGCCATCACCGTGCGCATGGCGAGCGGGAACTGCACCTCCACCAGCATCTGCCACGGCGTCGCGCCGAAGGCTTCCGCCGCCTCCGTCAGATCCTCGCGCACCGTGCGGATGCCGAGGTCGGTCAGCCGGATGATTGGCGGCAGCGCGAAGATGATGGTGGCGATGATGCCCGGCACCACGCCCACGCCGAACAGCATGACGATGGGTACCAGATAGACGAAGGAGGGGATCGTCTGCATGATGTCGAGCACCGGGCGCAGGATTGCGCGCACGATGTCGGAGCGGGCGGCGGCGACGCCGAGCGGAATGCCGATGACGACGCAGAACAGCACGGCGGTGACGACCATGGCGAGCGTGGTCATCGTCTCCGGCCACAGCCCGATCATGTCGATGAAGGAAAGCGCGACGAGCGTGAACAGGGCGACGCCGCGCCCGGCCGTGCGCCAGGCGATCAGCGCCAGCGCGACGGCGAACACCGGCATCGGCACGGCGTTGAGGAAGCCCGACAGCCCGTTGAGCACCTGCGTGATCGGCCACTGCATGGAGCGGAAGAAGGGCCGGAAGTTCGGCACCAGCCAGTCGCGCACGAACAGGTTGACCCAGGCGGCGAAGGGAATCGAGACGAGATCGGCGGGGCTCGGCATGGTCACACCTTCTCCCGGGCGTCCTCGCGCGAAAGCCGCGCGAACACCGCCTGCGGCCGCACCACGCCGGCAAGCCCGCCCTTCCCGTCGCCGAGCGCGATCGGCAGGCCGGCGCTCGCCAGCGGATAGAGGTCGAACAGCCGCGCCTGCGGCGGCGCGGCCGGGACGTCGCGCAGAACGGCCTCTCCCAGCGGCGCGCCGGCGCGCAGCGCGGCATGGGCGGCGCGCCAGGTGAGGATGCCGGCAAGCCGGCCGTCCTCGACGACGTGGATGGCGTCGAGCCCCAGCGCCTCCATGCGTGTCAGCGCGCCTTCGGCGTCGACGGCGCCGATGTCGAGCGCCTCGGGCGCCTCGGCGACGCTCGCGGCGGTGAAGACCAGCGAGCGGTCGATGTCGCGGGTGAAGGCGGCGACGTAGTCGTCGGCGGGCGCGCCGACGATCTCCTGCGCCGTGCCGGTCTGCACCATGGCGCCGTTGCGCATGATGGCGATGGTGTTGCCGAGCGTCAGCGCCTCGGTGAGGTCGTGGGTGATGAAGACGATGGTCTTCTTCAGCCTGCGTTGCAACTCCAGCAGCTCCTGCTGCATGTCGCCGCGGATCAGCGGGTCGAGCGCGGAGAAGGGCTCGTCCATCAGCAGGATCTCCGGCCCGGACGCCAGCCCCCGCGCCAGCCCGACGCGCTGCTGCATGCCGCCGGAAAGCTCGTCCGGGTAGCTGTCGGCGCGGGCGGCGAGCCCGACCTGCTCCAGCGCGGCATGGGCGCGGGCGCGCCGCTCGGCCTTGCCCACGCCCCTGATCTTGAGGCCGAAGGAGACGTTCTGCGCCACGGTCTTGTGCGGGAACAGCGCGAAGTGCTGGAACACCATCGCCACCTTCTCGCGCCGCACCCTGCGCAGCGCCTCGCCGGAACAGGCGGCGACGTCGATGCCGTCGATCAGGATCTCGCCGGCGCTGGGCCTGATCAGGCCGTTGATCATGCGCACCAGCGTCGACTTGCCCGATCCCGACAGCCCCATCACCACGAAGATCTCGCCCTCGGCGACGCTGAAGCTGACGTCGTGGACGCCGACCGTCTGGCCGGTGGCGGCGAAAATCTCGTCCTTGGTCCTTCCGGCCCTCAGCAGGGCCACCGCTTCAGCCGCATCTCCACCGAAGATCTTGTATAGATTATTTCCTGTTATCTTCGTTTTCATGAATCCATTTTGCGATATGCAATAATCGTGCTGGCGATGACAGAAAAATCAATGCCAATATATTCTCTCTCGCGATGGTCCCCATAAGATCGAGATGGGCACGAGAATATTCACCGAAGGCACGCTTGTGCGCCTTCGATGACGGAACGAGCCGCCTTTATACGGAGCCGAATCTTTGGACGTCAACCCTTGCGGCCGAATTGCGGCGGCGCGCGCCGTCGCGGTCGGGGCGGGCCGCACGCCGGCATGGGGCGCGGCCGCGGCCGCTCATGGCATGCGACAGCCGTTCACACTTTCGTGAAGAGACGCGCCGCAAGGGGCCGCAAACCGGCCATTTTCCGCCGGTCCGGGGCGATCCCCGCGCGGGTGCCCGGCAATTTGCGGCGCGGCTGGAATGTTTGCCCCGCAGGGCCCGGGAAAGGCGGGAAAAGGGCGCTTTGCAAACCCAAACCCCTCCCTTAAGGTACGCGCCAATCGTGGGCGGGCCGACGGCCCTCACGGGGAAGATCGCATCATAACAATCAGGGAGCCATCATGCGAAAACTTCTTCTTACTGCGAGCGTTATCGCGCTTGGCGCGGTCGTGACGCCGGCCTCGGCGGAGACCGTGCGCTGGGCGCGCGCCTCGGACGCCTTGACGCTCGATCCCCACTCGCAGAACCAGGGCGTGACCCACAACTTCAACCACCACATCTACGAGACGCTGCTCAACCGCGACGTCGAGGGCAACCTCATCCCGCGGCTGGCGACGGAGTGGTACATCAAGGCCGACGACCCGACGGTGTGGGTGTTCAAGCTGCGCGAGGGCGTCAAGTTCCACGGCGGCCAGGACTTCACGGCCGAGGACGTGGTGTTCTCGCTCAACCGCGCGCGTTCCGACAAGTCGAACATGCGCCAGCTCCATGCCGACGTCGCCGACGTCATCGCCGTCGACGACCTGACCGTCGAGGTCAAGATGAGCGGCCCGTCGCCGCTCTATCCGAACAACATCACCAACACCTTCATCATGGACAAGGGCTGGTCGGAGGAGCACGACGTCGTCGAGGTGCAGGACTTCGGCGCCGGCGAGGACAACTACGCCGTGCGCAACGCCAATGGCACCGGCCCCTACGTGCTTCAGTCGCGCCAGCCCGACGACCGCTCGGTGCTCGCCTGGTTCGACGGCCACTGGGACGAGAAGCCCGCCGTCACCGAGATCATCTACCTGCCGATCAAGGAGGCCGCGACCCGCGTCGCCGCGCTGCTTTCGGGCGAGGTCGACATCGTGCAGGACGTGCCGGTGCAGGACATCGAGCGGCTGAGCAGCACGGCCGGCGTCAAGGTCGAGACCGGGCCCGAGAACCGCATCATCTATTTCGGCTACAAGTTCGGCGACGCGCCGCTGAAGTCGTCCAACGTCACCGACAAGAACCCGTTCAACGACGCGAAGGTGCGCGAGGCCATCGAGCTTGCCGTCGACCGCGAGGCGATCAAGCGCGTGGTCATGCGCGGCCAGTCGGTGCCGGCGGGCGTGGCCACGCCGCCCTTCGTCAACGGCTGGACGCCCGAGCTCGACGCCTTCCCGGCGCCCGACGTCGCCAAGGCCAAGGCGCTGCTGGCGGAAGCCGGCTACCCGGACGGCTTCACCGTCACGCTCGACACGCCCAACGACCGCTACGTCAACGACGAGGCGATCAGCCAGGCCATCGTCGGCATGCTCGGCCAGATCGGCATCAAGGTGACGCTGGCCTCGCGGCCGATCGCCCAGCATTCGCCGATCATCCTCAACTCCGACACCGACTTCTACCTGCTCGGCTGGGGCGTGCCGACCTTCGATTCGGCCTACATCTTCAACGATCTGGTCCACACCAAGGACGGCAAGTACGGCGCCTACAATGTCGGCCTCTACTCGAACCCGGAGCTGGACGCGAAGATCCAGTCGCTCGGCACCGAGGTCGACCTCGACAAGCGCAACGCCACCATCGGCGAGATCTGGAAGGTGGTGAAGGAGGACCGCGTGCTCCTGCCGATCCACAACCAGGTGCTGGCCTACGCGATGAAGGACAACATCAACCTGGCGGTCCACCCGGAGAACCAGCCGCTGCTGAACACCGTCACCTACGGCGAGTAACGGCTGCGTCCGCGACAGGCCCGCTGCGTGTCGCGCACGCGGCGGGCCGTTTTCGACGCCATTGTCCTGGCGGACGGCCTTCAGGCTGCACGGCCCCGCGCCGTGCGGCCCCGTTCGCCTAAGCAGCTTGCGGGCCCCGCGCCCGCGCGGGATCCAAAGCCATGCTAGCCTTCATCCTGCGGCGGCTCGCCCAGTCCATCGTCGTGATGCTGGTCGTCGCCCTCATCTCCTTCATGCTGTTCCGCTATGTCGGCGACCCGATCGCCAACCTCGTGGGGCAGGAATCGCGCATCTCCGACATCGAGGAGCTGCGCCAGCGGCTCGGCCTCAACGATCCGTTCTACGTCCAGTTCGCCCGCTTCATCGCCAACGCGGTGCAGGGCGAGTTCGGCATCTCCTACCGGCTCCAGCAGCCGGTGACCGAGCTGATCGTCAGCCGCCTGCCGGCGACCATCGAGCTCGCCTTCGCCTCGGCGATGATCGCGCTCGTCTTCGGCGTGGTGCTGGGCGTGTTCACGGCGCTGCGGCCGAAGACCTTCGCCACCGGCGTCATCATGACGCTGTCCTTGGTCGGCGTGTCGCTGCCGACGTTCCTGATCGGCATCGGCCTGATCTACATCTTCGCCGTCGAGCTGCAATGGCTGCCGTCCTTCGGGCGCGGGCAGGTCACGGATCTCGGCTGGTGGCGCACGGGGCTTCTCTCCGAATCCGGCCGCCGCTCGCTCATCCTGCCGGCGATCACGCTGTCGCTGTTCCAGCTCACGCTGATCATGCGGCTGGTGCGCGCCGAGATGCTGGAGGTGCTGCGCCAGGACTACATCCGCTTCGCCCGCGCGCGCGGCCTTTCAAAGCGGGCGATCAATTTCGGCCATGCGCTGAAGAACACGATGGTGCCCGTCATCACCATCACCGGCCTCCAGCTCGGCTCGGTGATCGCCTTCTCCATCGTCACCGAAACCGTGTTCCAGTGGCCGGGCGTCGGCTCGCTGTTCATCAATTCGGTGCAGGTGGTCGACGTGCCGGTGATGGCCGCCTACCTGATGTTCATCGCCTTCGTCTTCGTCGTCATCAACCTGATCGTCGACATCCTCTACTACGCTGTCGATCCGCGCCTGAGGGTGCACGGCATCGGCGCGGGGAAATGACCATGTCCGCACAAGAGACCACCTCCACAATCGCGGCCGTGGCGCCGCCGCGCTCGTTCCTGCGCCGCGTCTGGGATTCGGACGTCTTCTACTCCTTCCGCCGCTCGCCGGTCACCATTCTGGCGGCGCTCGTCACGCTGCTCCTGGTCGGCGCGTCCGTCTTCGCGCCGTGGATCGCGCCCTACGACCCGTTCAACCCGGCCAGCCTCAACCTGATGGACGGCTTCACGCCGCCGATGTCGAGCTCGATGTCGGGCAACTACTTCCTGTTCGGCTCCGACCACCAGGGCCGCGACGTGCTGTCCACCATCCTCTACGGCAGCCGGGTGTCGCTGTTCGTCGGCGTCTCGGCGACGCTGTTCGCCATCGTGCTCGGCGTCTCGCTGGGGCTTGCGGCCGGCTATCGCGGCGGCGTCACGGATTCCGTCATCATGCGCATCGCCGACATCCAGCTGTCCTTCCCGGCGATCCTGATCGCGCTGCTCATCTTCGGCATCGCGCGCGGCATCATCCCGCCCAGCCGCCACGAGAGCATGGCGGTGTGGGTGCTGATCGTGGCCATCGGCCTCGCCAACTGGGCGCAGTTCGCGCGCACGGTGCGCGGCGCCACCATGGTCGAGCGGCAGAAGGACTATGTCTCGGCCGCGCGCATCATGGGCGTGCATCCGCTGCGCATCCTCGTGCGCCACATCCTGCCCAACGTGCTGGGGCCCGTGCTCGTCATCGGCACGATCGGGCTGGCGCTCGCCATCATCGAGGAGGCGACGCTGTCCTTCCTCGGCGTCGGCGTGCCGCCGACCCAGCCCTCGCTCGGTACGCTGATCCGTATCGGCCAGGGCTTCCTGTTCTCCGGCGAGTGGTGGATCCTGTTCTTCCCCGCCGTCACGCTCGTCCTGCTCGCGCTCGCCGTCAACCTGCTCGGCGACTGGCTGCGCGACGCGCTCAACCCGAGGCTGCGCTGATGGCCGAGGCTGAAAAGATGACGGACCCGATCCTTTCCGTACGCAACCTGGTGGTCGAGTTCCCGCTGCGGCGCGGGCTGTTCACGGCCGTCGACAACGTGTCCTTCGACATTGCGCCGGGCGAGGTCCTGGGCGTGGTGGGCGAATCCGGCGCCGGCAAGTCGATGACGGGCGCGGCCATCATCGGGCTGATCGAGCCGCCCGGCCACATCGCCGGCGGCCAGATCCTGCTGAAGGGCAAGCGCATCGACAACCTGCCGCCCGACGAGATGACGAAGCTGCGCGGCAAGCGCATCGGCATGGTCTTCCAGGACCCGCTGACCTCGCTCAACCCGCTCTACACCATCGGCCAGCAGCTGATCGAGACCATCCGCCGGCACCTGCCGCTCAGCCAGGCCGAGGCGCGCCAGCGCGCCATCGACCTGCTCGCCGAGGCGGGCATCCCCGCGCCGGCCGACCGGCTCGACAGCTATCCGCACCAGTTCTCCGGCGGCATGAGGCAAAGGGTGGTCATCGCGCTGGCGCTGGCGGCCGAACCCGAGCTGATCATCGCCGACGAGCCGACCTCGGCGCTGGACGTGTCGGTGCAGGCGCAGATCATCAAGGTCCTGAAGGAGCTGTGCGAAAGCCGCGGCGCGGCGGTCATGCTGGTCACGCACGACATGGGCGTGATCGCCGAGACCGCCGACCGCATGATCGTGATGAACAGGGGCAGGATCGTCGAGACCGGCTCGGTCGCCGACATCATCAAGCGCCCGAAGGAGGACTACACGATCAGGCTGATCGACGCGATCCCGTCGATCCGCGACGAGACGCGCCGCCACGTCGTGCCGCCGTCGGCGACGCCCATCGTCAAGGTGGAGCAGCTGACGCGCGAGTTCGACCTGTCGCGCTCCTTCCTCGACCGGATGCTGGGGCGCTCCGGCCGCAAGGTGGTCAAGGCGGTGCAGGACGTGTCGTTCGAGATCCGCAAGGGCTCGACCTACGGGCTGGTCGGCGAATCGGGCTCGGGCAAGTCGACCTGCGCGCGCATGCTCGTCGGCCTCATCCCGCCGACCTCCGGCCGGGTGCTGCTCGAAGGCGACGACATCTGGGCCGGGCAGGCGGCGACCAGCAAGCGGCGCCAGCGCGTGCAGATGATCTTCCAGGACCCCTATGCCAGCCTCAACCCGCGCTGGCGCGTCGGCGACATCATCGCCGAGCCGATCCGGGCGCTGAAGCTCGCCGATTCGCGCGGCGAGATCCGCGACCGGGTGGCCGACCTCCTGGAGCGGGTGCGGCTCGATCCGGTCTCGATGCGCAAGTTCCCGCACGAGTTCTCCGGCGGCCAGCGCCAGCGTATCGCCATCGCCCGCGCGCTGTCCAGCCAGCCGGAGTTCATCGTCTGCGACGAGCCGACCTCGGCGCTCGACGTGTCGGTGCAGGCGCAGGTGCTCGACCTGATGCGCGCGCTCCAGGACGAGTTCAAGCTGACCTATCTGCTCATCAGCCACAACCTTGCAGTCGTGCGCCAGATGGCCGACGATGTCGGCGTGATGCACAACGGCGTTCTGGTGGAGCAGGGGCCCGTGGACGAGATCTTCGACCGCCCGCAAAGGGACTACACGCGCATGCTGCTCGACTCCGTGCCCGACATCTCCAACGTGGAGTGACGCTGCGGGAGCAAGCGATGGACAAGATCGAAGCAGGCTGGGTGGACGCGGTCCTCGACTTCTGGTTCGGGAAGCTGACCTACGAGGACTGGTTCACCGGCGGGCCGGAGCTGGACGAGACGGTGCGCGCCCGCTTCCTTCCGCTCTACGAGGCGCTGAAGGCGGGCTTCGACGAGAAGGCGGTGGGCGACGCGCGCACGGCGCTGGCCGCCATCCTCGTCTTCGACCAGTTCCCCCGCAACATCTTCCGCGGCGAGGCGGCCGCCTTCGCCACCGACGACCTTGCCGCCGGCATCGCCCGGCTCGCGGTCGAGCGCGGCTGGGACGAGGAGGCAGAGCCGGCGCAACGGCCGTTCTACTACATGCCGTTCATGCACTCCGAAATCCTCGCCGACCAGGAGCGGTGCGTCGACCTGTTCCGCGGCATCGGCGAGGGCGACGGGCTGAAATACGCCGTCGAGCACCGCGACATAGTGGCCCGTTTCGGCCGCTTCCCCCACCGAAACCGCGCGCTCGGCCGCCCGAGCACGCCCGCCGAGCTGGAGTTCATGAAGGAGCACGCCGGATACGGACAGTCGTGAGGCGGCGGCGCGGCTTGCGCGTTGCAGGCGGTCGCCGTAGATAAAACCTAGCGAAGACTAATGCCGGACGCGCGGCGACTGTGTCGCCGGTTGCAGCGGCCGATTGCAGGGAGGGACCATCTTGGCCAAGTCATCAGAGAAATCCGCAGCGGACATCGCAAGGCCGTGGCTCGCCAGCTACCCCGACGTCGTGCAGCCCGAGATCGGCCCGATCGAGGACGCCTCCATCGGCGACATGATGGTCAAGGCGTGCAAGACCTATGGGTCGCGCCCGGCCTTCACCAGCATGGGCAAGACCGTCTCCTTCGCCGAGCTGGAGGAAGCGTCGCGGCATTTCGCGGCGTTCCTGCAGGCGCGCGGGCTGAAGAAAGGCGCGCGCGTGGCGCTGATGATGCCCAACGTGCTGCAATATCCGGTGGCGCTGATGGGCGTGCTGCGGGCGGGCTGCACCGTGGTCAACGTCAACCCGCTCTACACGCCGCGCGAGCTGGAGCACCAGCTCAAGGACGCCGGCGCCGAGGCCATCGTCATCCTCGAGAACTTCGCCACCACGCTGCAGACCGTGCTTTCCAACACCCCGGTCAAGCATGTCGTGGTCGCCGCCATGGGCGACATGCTCGGCTTCAAGGGCCACATCGTCAATCTTGTGGTACGCCGGGTGAAGAAGATGGTGCCGGCCTGGTCGCTGCCCGGCCACGTCGGCTTCAAGGACGCGATGAAGCAGGGCGCGGCGGCGCGCTTCACCCCGGTCGAGACCGGCCTCGACGACGTCGCCTTCCTGCAATACACCGGCGGCACCACCGGCGTCTCGAAGGGCGCGATGCTGCTTCACCGCAACGTGCTCGCCAACGTGGCGCAGAACGCGCTGTGGGTGGAAAGCGCCTTCGTCAAGAAGCCGCGCCCCGACCGCATGATCTATGTGTGCGCGCTGCCGCTCTACCACATCTACGCGCTGACGGTGAACGCGCTGATGGGCATGCAGCAGGGCGCGCAGAACATCCTGATCGCCAATCCGCGCGACATACCGGGCTTCGTCAAGGAGCTGGCGAAGTATCCGGTCAACGTGTTCCCGGGCCTCAACACGCTGTTCAACGCGCTGCTGAACAACGAGGACTTCCAGAAGCTCGACTTCAAGCCGCTGCTCTTGACCTTCGGCGGCGGCATGGCGGTGCAGAAGGCGGTGGCCGACCGCTGGCAGAAGCTGACCGGAATCATCATCTCGGAGGGCTACGGCCTGTCCGAGACCTCGCCGGTGGCGACGGCCAACCGCTTCGACGCCGACGCCTTCACCGGCACGATCGGCCTGCCGATCCCGTCCACCGACATCGTCATCCGCGACGAGAACGGCAAGGACCTGCCGCTGGGCGAGGTGGGCGAAATCTGCATCCGCGGCCCGCAGGTGATGGCCGGCTACTGGAACCGGCCGGACGAGACCGCCAAGGTGATGACCGCCGACGGCTTCTTCAAGTCGGGCGACATGGGCTTCATGAACGGCGAGGGCTTCGTCAAGATCGTCGACCGCAAGAAGGACATGATCCTGGTCTCCGGCTTCAACGTCTATCCCAACGAGATCGAGGACGTGATCGCCATGCACCCGGGCGTGCTGGAGGTGGCGGCGGTCGGCGTGCCGGACGAGAAGTCGGGCGAGGTGCCGAAGGTGTTCGTGGTCAAGAAGGACCCGAACCTGACGGAGAAGGAGATCATCGATTTCTGCCGCGACAAGCTGACCGCCTACAAGCGGCCCAAGCATGTCGAGTTCCGCGCCGACCTGCCCAAGACCAATGTCGGCAAGATCCTGAGACGCGAGCTGCGCTGAGCGTCCCGGCCGATGGATCGCGGCCCGCCGTCCCGGCGACGGCGGGCCGCTCTCATGTCGCCGCCATCGAGGGAGCCGCCTCGACCCATCTGCGCCAGGCCAGAGGCGTCATGCCGTTCTTCCAGCCCTTGAAGGCGTTGGTGAAGCAGGTCGGGTCGGCATAGCCGAGGCGGCCGGCGATCTCGGCGATCGACAGGTCCGTCATCGACAGCAACTCCTCGGCCAGCGCCCGGCGCACCTCGTCGCGGATGGCGGAGAAGGTCGTGCCCTCGCCGGCGAGCCGGCGGCGCAGGGTGCGCGGCGTCATGCACAGCTCCGCCGCCACGGCCGGCATGTCCGGCATCGCCGCGGTCTCGCGCAGCAGCCTTTCCCTGATGCGCAGCGCCAGGCCCGAGCGCGTGCGCCGGCGCTCCAGAAGCTGCCGGCACTGGTCCTCGGCGGCGCGGCGGGCGATGGCGTTGGCCTGCGGCAGCGGCTGGCGCAGGCCCGCATTGTCCAGCCGGATGAGCGAGCGCGCGGCGCCGAACTGCGGCCGCAGCCCGAGCAGGGCCGCATGGCGCTCCTCGTCGGCCGGCGGCGGGAACGAGAAGGCGATGCCGCGCAGCACCGGCAGATGCGGGCACAGGTCGCGCTGGACGCGGACCACCGTGGCGATGTCGCGCTCGACGACGAAGCGCCTGAGGTCGGGCGGCACGGCGGTGTCGTCCACCGTCACCAGCGTCTCGTCGCGGGTCCGGGTGGCGAGGAAATCGGTGAAGGCGAAGGTCAGGTTGAAATAGCGCAGCGCGATCTCCAGCGCGCTGCCGGCGTCGGCGCTGGCGGCCATGGCGAGGCCGAGCATGCCGAAGGCGGTGAAATGGTAGCGCAGCCCCGCCTCCACCCCGAGCGCGGGAACGGCCTTCAGATGGCCGACGAGGTTGCGGATCAGCATCAGCTCCTGCTCGGGCGCGACGAGCGCGGCGGGATCCTCCAGATCGCGCTCGCGCACGCCGGTGCCGGCCAGGCAGGCACGCATCGTCAGGCCGTGCGCCATGCCGAGCTCGGCCAGCACGCGCATGCTGGTCACGCCGCGCTCACAGTCGCGTACTGACATCGATTCTCCCTCCAGAGGCGAATGTCCCCGAATATCGGTTTTTTGTCTTCCGCTAATATGCCGACCTCCCGTGGCGGCCGCTAGCTTCTAGCAATCGGCCTTGGGGAGGAAAAGCCGGGAGGCGAGGGGGGCCAAGCCTCCTGCTGCCCGCGAGGTCGCGCGCCGGCGCGGGCGAGCCTCGATCGTCACCGATCCGCTCCCGGCCTGCACCGGCGACCGCCCGCGCCCGGCAGGACTGAGCGCCGGGCGCGGGCGGTATCCTGCGCACCGGCCCTCTCCGGCAGCGATCCGGTCCCGGCGCGATCCCGCCGCGCGGGCGGCGGCCGCCCCGCCGCTGGTCCGGCCGCCATTGTTGCGCGGGGCGGGGCGGACCGCTATCTCCTGTCAGGCAGGGCCGCGCCAGCAGAAGGAACCAGCCGCATGGAAACCACTTCGCCCGCCGTCATCGGCGCCCGGTTCGAGGCGCAGCGCCAGGCCTTCCTGAAGGAGCCGCTTCCCGCGCTCCAGGCGCGCCTGTCGCGGCTCGACCGGCTGCTCGCCCTGACGGAGGCGAACGAGGCGGTGATCGTTTCGGCCATCGACGCGGATTTCTCCGGCCGCGCCTCGCAGGAGACCCGGCTGGCCGAGCTGTTCGTGGTGCGCGCCGGCATCCGCCACGCCAAGGCGCATCTGCGGCGCTGGATGCGCACGCGGCGCGTGCCGACGGGCCTGCATTTCCGCCCCGGCCACAACCGGCTGATGCCGCAGCCGCTCGGCGTCGTCGGCATCGTGTCGCCGTGGAACTATCCCTTCCAGCTCGCCATGGCGCCGGCGCTCGCCGCGCTCGCCGCCGGCAACCGGGTGATGCTGAAGCCGTCGGAGCTGACGCCGGCCTTCTCGGAGCTGATCGCCCGGCTGATCGGCAAGGCGTTCGATCCCGACGAAATGACCGTCCTCACCGGCGACGCCGAGACCGGCAAGGCCTTCACCGCGCTGCCGTTCGACCATCTGTTCTTCACCGGCTCGACCGCGGTCGGCCGCCATGTCGCGCAGGCGGCCGCCGCCAACCTGACGCCGGTGACGCTGGAGCTGGGCGGCAAGTCGCCGGCGATCCTCGACCCGTCCTGCGATCTCGACGCCTCGGTCGGGCGGATCGCCTTCGGCAAGCTGCTCAACGCCGGCCAGACCTGCATCGCGCCCGACTACCTGCTGGTGCCGAAGGGGCGGGCGGACACGGTCGCCGGCAAGCTCGCCGACGCCATCGCGAAGATGTACCCCACCCTCGTCTCCAACCCGGACTATACGGCCATCATCAGCGAGCGCCACCGCGCCCGCCTCGCCGAGCTGGTGCAGGAGGCCCGCGATGCGGGCGCGCGCGTGGTCGAGGTCAACCCGGCCGGCGAGCGCTTCGAGAGCAACGAGACGCGCAAGTTTGCGCCGACGCTCGTGCTCGACCCGCCGCAGGAAACCCGGCTGATGCGCGAGGAGATATTCGGGCCGGTGCTGCCGATCCTCGAATATGACGGCGTCGACGAGGCCATCGCGCGCGTGCGCGCCGGCGACCATCCGCTGGCGCTCTACTGGTTCGGCCACGACGCGGGAGCGCGCGAGCGCATCCTGAGCGAGACGCTTTCCGGCGGCGTCACGGTCAACGACTGCCTGTGGCATATCGGCCAGGAGGACCAGCCCTTCGGCGGCGTCGGCGCCAGCGGCATGGGCGCCTATCACGGCGAATGGGGCTTCAACACCTTCTCCAAGCTCAAGCCCGTCTTCCACCAGGCGCGGTTCAATGGCACAGTCCTGTTCCGCCCGCCCTACGGCAGGACGTTCGAGCGCATCCTGGGGCTGCTCAAGCGCGTCGCGTGACCGGCCGGACGGCAAGGCCTGGGGGAGGGGCATGGAGACGGCTTTCGACTATGTGATCGTCGGCGGAGGCTCCGCCGGCAGCGTGCTCGCCGGCCGGCTGAGCGAGGATCCCGCGACCTCGGTGTGCCTGCTCGAGGCCGGCGGCGGCGGCGCCAGCGCCTTCGTCACCGTGCCGGTGGGCGCGGTGGCGATGATACCGACCAGGCTCAACAACTGGGCGTTCGAGACCGTGCCGCAGCCCGGCCTCGGCGGCCGCAGGGGCTACCAGCCGCGCGGCAGGATGCTGGGCGGCTCGTCGGCCATCAACGCCATGATCTACATGCGCGGCCATCGCAGCGACTACGACCACTGGGCCGCGCTCGGCAATCGCGGCTGGTCGTTCGACGAGGTGCTGCCCTACTTCCGGCTGAGCGAGGCGAACGAGCGCTTCGACGACGAATGGCACGGCCGCGACGGGCCGCTGTGGGTCAGCGACCTGCGCACGCAAAACCCGTTCCACGACCGCATCCTTCAGGCCGCCCGCCAGACCGGCCTTCCCGTGACGCAGGACTTCAACGGCGCCGAGCAGGAGGGCGTCGGCGTCTACCAGGTGACGCAGAAGGAGGGCGAGCGATGCAGCGCCGCGCGCGCCTATCTGTTCCCGCACATGGGCAAGCGCGGCAACCTGCACGTGGAGACGAGGACGCATGTCGCGCGCGTCGTGGTCGAGGACGGGCGGGCCGTCGGCGTCGAGACCGTCGGCGGCGGCCGGCGCCGCTTCGTGCGGGCGCGGCGCGAGGTGGTGCTGTCGGCGGGCGCGTTGCAGTCGCCGCAGGTGCTGATGCTGTCGGGGATCGGCCCGGCGGACGAGCTGAAGCGGCTGGGCATCGCGCCGCTGGTCGACCTGCCCGGCGTCGGCAAGAACCTCCAGGACCATCCCGACTTCATCTTCGGCTACCGCTCGGCCAGCCTCGACACGTTCGGCATCTCGCTGCGCGGGGCCTTGCGCCTCATGCGCGAGATCGCGCGCTTCCGCCGGCAGCGGCGCGGGGCGATCACCTCCAACTTCGCCGAGGCCGGCGGCTTTCTGAAGACGCGGCCGGACCTGGCCGCCCCCGACATCCAGCTCCACTTCGTCGTCTCGCTGGTCGACGACCATGCAAGGCGCCTGCATCTGGGCCACGGCTTTTCCTGCCATGTCTGCCTGCTGCGGCCACGCAGCCGCGGCACGCTGACGCTCAAGAGCGCCGACCCGCGCGCCGCGCCGCTGATCGATCCCGCCTTCCTCGCCGACCCGCAGGACGTCGAGGACATGGTCGCCGGCTTCAAGCTGACGCGGCGGCTGATGGAGGCGCCGGCGCTCGCCGCGTGGGCGCGCAAGGACATGGTGACCGCCGACGTGCGCTCGGACGACGACATCCGCGCCGTGCTGCGCCGCCGGGTCGATACCGTCTACCACCCGGTCGGCACCTGCCGCATGGGCACGGACGCGGGCGCGGTGGTGGACCCCGAGCTTCGGGTGCGCGGCGTCGCCGGCCTGCGCGTGGTCGACGCCTCGGTCATGCCGACGCTGATCGGCGGCAACACCAACGCGCCGACGATCATGATCGCGGAAAAGGCCGTGGACATGATGCGCGGAAAGTCGCGGGTCTAGGGCATCTTGCAGTCAAGCGGGATCACTTGACGTCGCATAAATGCGGAAAACAAACGGATAGAGCGGCAGCCCGGACTTGTCCGGGCGTCCGCCTTTCTAGGGCAACATTGCGCATCCTGACGCATGCGCAATGGGTGTCTCGATTTTTTGCGGATTGCGAAATAAATCGCTTCTACGCTATGCTGCGCGCGTGGCGGACCCCGTGGAGAGGTTCGCGGGAGGATGTCGATGTATCTGGGGATCGACCTCGGCACGTCCGGCGTCAAGGCGCTGCTGATCGATGCCGACCAGCGCATCGTGGCGTCGGCCACGGCGCGGCTCGAGGTCTCGCGCCCGCGCGAGGGCTGGTGCGAGCAGAACCCCGCCGACTGGATCGACGCGGCCGAGGAGGCGGTCGGGACGCTGAAAGCCTCGCACGGCGTGGCGCTGGCAGCGGTGCGCGGCATCGGCCTTTCCGGCCAGATGCACGGGGCGACGCTGCTCGACGCCTCCGACGCGGTGCTGCGGCCGGCGATCCTGTGGAACGACACGCGCAGCCACGCGCAGGCCGCCGCGCTCGACGCCGATCCGCGCTTTCGCGCCGTCACCGGCAACATCGTCTTTCCCGGCTTCACCGCGCCCAAGCTCGCATGGGTGAGGGAGCACGAGCCGGAGGTCTTTTCCCGCGTCGCCATGGTGCTTCTGCCCAAGGACTATCTGCGCCTGTGGCTGACGGGCGACTTCGTCTCCGAGATGTCGGACGCGGCGGGCACCTCGTGGCTCGACGTGGGCGAGCGCGCGTGGTCGGCGGACCTGCTCGCCGCGACCGGCCTCGGGACGAAGCATATGCCGGCCCTGGTCGAGGGCACGCAGCGGTCGGGCACGCTGCGGGGCGAGCTTGCCGCGCGCTGGGGCATGGGCGGCCGCGTGGCCGTGGCCGGCGGGGCGGGCGACAACGCGGCCTCGGCCTGCGGCATGGGCGCGGTGCGCGAGGGCGAGGCCTTCGCCTCGCTCGGCACGTCGGGCGTGCTGTTTGCGGCGAACGACGCCTGTCGGCCGAACCCGCGGAGCGCGGTCCACACCTTCTGCCATGCGCTGCCGCGCGCCTGGCATCAGATGGGCGTCATCCTGTCGGCGACGGATTCGCTCAACTGGCTGTCGGGCATAACCGGGCGCTCGGCGCAACAGCTCACCGACGAGCTGGGCGGCAGGCTGCGCGCGCCCTCGGGCGTGTCGTTCCTGCCCTACCTGTCGGGCGAGCGCACGCCGCACAACGACGCCGCCATCCGCGGCGTCCTCGCCGGCCTGTCGCATCTGTCCGACCGGGCGGCGCTGACGCAAGGCGTGCTCGAAGGCGTTGCGTTTGCGTTTCGCGACAGCCTCGAGGCGCTGCGCGCGGCCGGCACCGGATTGTCCCGCGTGACGGCCATCGGCGGCGGCTCGCGCTCGCGCTACTGGCTGGAGGCGCTCGCCACCGCGCTGGAGCTTCCGGTCGACCTGCCGGCGGACGGCGATTTCGGCGCCGCCTTCGGCGCGGCGCGCCTCGGCCTGATCGCGGCGGAAGACGCCGATCCGCTCGCCGTGTGCACGCCGCCTGCCATCGCCGCGACCATCGAGCCGCAGGCCGCGCTCGTTCCCGCCTACGCGCAGGCGTGGCGGCGCTATCGCGCGCTCTACCCCGCCATCAAAGGAGTACCATCGTGAGCACCGGCTTCTTCGGCGACATCGGCCCGGTCCGCTATGAGGGGCCGGATTCCGCCAACCCGCTCGCCTACCGCTTCTACGACCCCGACGAGATCGTGCTCGGCAAGCGGCTCGAAGACCATCTGCGCTTCGCCGTCGCCTACTGGCATTCCTTCGCCTGGGAGGGCGGCGACCCGTTCGGCGGCCGCACCTTCGCGCGGTCGTGGTATGGCGAGACGATGGAGCTGGCCAAGCTCAAGGCCGACGTCGCCTTCGAGATGTTCTCGATCCTCGGCACGCCGTTCTACTGCTTCCACGACGCCGACGTGCGGCCCGAGGGCGACACGCTGAAGGAGAGCATCGGCCGCCTCGACGCCGTCGCCGACATCTTCGCGAGGAAACAGGAGGAGACCGGCGTCAGGCTTTTGTGGGGCACGGCGAACCTGTTCTCGCACCGTCGCTACATGGCCGGGGCGGCGACCAACCCCGACCCGGACGTGTTCGCCTATGCGGCGGCGACGGTGAAGGCGTGCATCGACGTGACGAAACGGCTCGGCGGCGAGAACTACGTGCTGTGGGGCGGGCGCGAGGGCTACGAGACGCTGCTCAACACCGACATGAAGCGCGAGCGCGAGCAGGCCGGCCGCTTCCTGTCGCTGGTGGTCGACTACAAGCACCGCACCGGCTTCAAGGGCACGATCCTGATCGAGCCCAAGCCGCAGGAGCCGACCAAGCACCAGTACGACTACGACGTCGCCACCGTCTACGGCTTCCTCAAGGATTTCGGGCTGGAGAACGAGGTCAGGCTCAACATCGAGCAGGGCCACGCCATCCTCGCCGGCCACTCCTTCGAGCACGAGCTGGCGCTGGCCAACGCGCTCGGCGTCTTCGGCTCCATCGACATGAACCGCAACGACTACCAGTCGGGCTGGGACACCGACCAGTTCCCCAACAACGCCGCCGAAGCGGCGCTGGCCTACTACCAGATCCTGCTCGGCGGCGGCTTCACCACCGGCGGCACCAATTTCGACGCCAGGCTCAGGCGCCAGTCGCTCGACCCGCAGGATCTGCTGATCGGCCATATCGGCGGCATCGACGTGTGCGCGCGCGGCCTGAAGGCGGCGGCAAGGATGATCGAGGACGCAGCACTTGCCGGCCCGCTCGACGAGCGCTACGCCGGCTGGCGGGACGCGGAGGCGCGGGCGATGCTTTCAGGCCAGCGCTCGCTGGAGGAGATTTCCGCGCGGGTGCTGTCGCAGGGAATCGAGCCGCAGCCGCGCTCCGGCCGGCAGGAGCTTCTGGAAAACATCGTCAACCGCTACGTCTGAACCGGCAGCGACACGCGCCGGGGTACTTGACGCAGGGGCCGCGAACGAACAGGAACGGTTCGCGCGGCATTCTCGCCGCGCGCGGCGAGGCTGACGAGGAGGAACCGACATGGCCGAGGCTTTCATCTGCGATTACGTGCGCACGCCGATCGGCCGGTTCGGCGGGGCGCTGTCTTCGGTGCGCGCCGACGACCTCGGCGCCGTGCCGCTGCGCGCGCTGATGCAACGCAATGCCGGCGTCGACTGGGAGGCGGTCGACGACGTCGTCTACGGCTGCGCCAACCAGGCCGGCGAGGACAACCGCAACGTGGCGCGCATGGCGCTGCTGCTCGCCGGCCTGCCGCAGGCCGTGCCGGGCGCCACCGTCAACCGCCTGTGCGGCTCGGGCATGGACGCGCTGACGATCTGCGCCCGCGCCATCAAGGCCGGCGAGGCCGAGCTGATGATCGCCGGCGGCGTCGAATCGATGAGCCGCGCGCCCTTCGTGATGCCCAAGGCCGAGACCGCCTTCTCGCGCAACGCCGAGATCTACGACACCACCATCGGCTGGCGCTTCGTCAATCCCGTGCTGAAGAAGCAGTACGGCGTCGATTCCATGCCCGAGACCGGCGAGAACGTGGCCGCCCAGTTCGGCGTCAGCCGGGCCGATCAGGACGCCTTTGCCGTGCGCAGCCAGGAAAAGGCGGTCGCCGCGCAGCAGAACGGCCGGCTGGCGAGGGAGATCGTGCCCGTCGCCATCCCGCAGAAGAAGGGCGATCCGGTCGTGGTCGACACGGACGAGCACCCGCGCGCCGGCACCACGGTGGAGGCGCTGGCCAGGCTGCCGACGCCGTTCCGCAAGGAAGGAGGCACGGTGACGGCCGGCAATGCGTCGGGCGTCAACGACGGCGCGGCGGCGCTGATCGTCGCCTCGGAGGCGGCGGCGCGCAAATACGGCCTGACGCCGGTGGCGCGCATCCTCGGCGGCGCCGTGGCGGGCGTCGAGCCGCGCATCATGGGCATCGGCCCGGCGCCGGCGACGAAGAAGCTTTGCGCCCGGCTCGGCCTGAGCCCGTCCGGTTTCGACGTGATCGAGCTGAACGAGGCGTTCGCCAGCCAGGGCATCGCCGTCCTGCGCCAGCTCGGCATCCCGGAGGACGCCGCGCATGTGAACCCCAACGGCGGCGCGATCGCGCTCGGCCATCCGCTCGGCATGTCGGGCGCGCGCATCGCCGGCACGGCGGCGCTGGAGCTTGCCGGGCGCGGGGCGAGGCTGGCGCTCGCCACCATGTGCATCGGCGTCGGCCAGGGCATCGCCGTGGCGCTGGAGCGCGCCTGACCTTTCGACAATAACGGGACCTGTCCATGGCCACGCTTTTCGACCCCATCCTTGCCGGCGACCTTTCGCTGCCAAACCGCATCGCCATGGCGCCGCTGACGCGCAACCGCTCGCCCGGCGCGGTGCCGACGCCGCTCGTCGCCGAATACTACACGCAGCGCGCCACGGCGGGGCTGCTGATCACGGAGGCCACCGCGATCAGCCATCAGGGGCAGGGCTATGCCGACGTGCCCGGCCTCTACGCACCCGGGCAGATCGCCGGCTGGCGGCGGGTGACGGACGCGGTCCACGCCGCGGGCGGGCGCATCGTCACCCAGCTGTGGCATGTCGGGCGCATCTCGCACGAGACGCTGCAACCGGGCGGCGGCAAGCCGGTGGCGCCGTCGGCGATCCGGGCTAGGTCGAAGACCTTTCTCATCAACGCGGACGGCAGCGGCGGCTTCGCCGAGACCTCGGAGCCGCGCGCGCTGGAGCTTTCCGAAATCCCCGGCATCCTCGACGACTACCGCCGCGCCGCCAGGGCCGCGGTCGAGGAGGCCGGTTTCGACGGAGTCGAGATCCACGCCGCCAACGGCTACCTGATCGACCAGTTCCTGCGTTCGGGCAGCAACCGGCGCACCGACGCCTATGGCGGCCCGATCGAGAACCGCGCCCGCTTCCTGTTCGAGGCGGTCGACGCGGTGATCGAGGGCGCGGGCGCCGGGCGCGTCGGCATCCGGCTGTCGCCGGTCACGCCGGCCAACGACGCCTTCGATCCCGAGCCGCAGCCGCTGTTCGAGCATGTCGCGCGCGGGCTCGGCCTCCGCGGGCTGGCCTATATCCACACCATCGAGGGCGCGACCGGCGGCGCGCGCGACTACAGGCAGGGCGAGCGCGACTTCGACTATGCCGCCTACAAGGCCGCCTATCGCGACGCCGGCGGCAAGGGCGCGTGGATGGTCAACAACGGCTACGACGCCGGGCTGGCGAGGCAGGCGGTGGAAAGCGGCGCGGCCGACCTCGTCGCCTTCGGCAAGCTCTACATCGCCAATCCCGACCTGGTGACGCGGCTGCGCGACGGCACCGCCCTCAACGCGCCGGACAAGACGACCTTCTACGGCGGCGGGGCGCGGGGCTACACCGACTATCCGTTCGCGGCGTGAAGGGCCTCAATTGAGCGGGATGTCGTTGCCGTCCTTCGCGGCCTGATAGGTCCGCGACAGCGCGTCGTAGCGCTGCGAAAGCGCGGCGAAGCGCGCCCGCAAACGGGCGCGCTCGCTGTCTTCGGGAAGCCTTTCGGCCAGCCGGCGCAGCGAATGGCTCTTCCAGTAGGCGTTCTCGGCGGCGTAGCCGCCGGGCTCCAGCCGGAACACCTCCTTCAATATCCTCAGGTCGTGCGGGATGGCGAACGCATCGCGCGAATCCTCGTGGCTGAAGAGATAGTGGAAATTGTCGAAGCCGGCCCAGGTGATGGCCGACAGGCACAGCGAGCACGGCTCGTGGGTGGAGAGGAAGACGCATTCGCCCGTGTCGGGGCGGTCGGCCTTCGGCAGCTCGTAGAAACGCTTCAGCGCGTGCATCTCGCCGTGCCAGAGCGGGTTCTCCAGCTCGTTGTTGGTCTCGGCGATCACCACCGACAGGTCGCTCTTTCTCAGGATCGCCGCGCCGAAGACCTTGTTGCCCCTGGCCACGCCCTCTTGCGTCTTCGGCACGATGTCGTGCTCGATGACGTCGAGCAGGCGGTCGAGGAAGCGGGCGTCGTGCGCGGTCATCGCGGCAGCCTCACTTCCCACGGCTCCTCGAAATGGTACTCCTCGAGGTTGTCGCCGTCGCCGCCGCGGTCGACCACGAGAAAATCCTGGCTGCCGCCGATGGGCGTCAGCACCGCGTGCCACAGGTTGCGGCGATAGTTCACCCCCTGCCCGGGGCAGGTGACGAAGGCGCGCGGGACGCCGGGGCTTCCCCCTTCGTCGGGACAGACCACGACGAGGAAGGGGGCGGGCGACAGCGGCACGAACGCCTGGCTGCCCAGCGGATGGCGCTCGACCATGCCGAGCCTGAGCGGAAAGTCGTAGGGCGTGCCCCTGAAGATCGAGATCAGCACGCGCGCGTTCGGCCCTTCGGCCTCCACCTTCGCCAGGTCGTGGTAGCGCTCGCACTTGCCGGCGTTGATCGGGAAATGGTTGTCCCAATCGGTGTCGATGACGTCGCCGAACGGCGCGAAGGCGGCGCGGGTCAGCGGTTGCGCGGTGAGGATGCGGTTCATCGGCCCGCTCACCGGAATGCCAGCCTGGCGTGGCGGTTGACGTCCTTGTAGAGCAGATAGCGGAACCGGCCCGGCCCACCGGCATAGCAGGCCTGCGGGCAGAAGGCGCGCAGCCACATGTAGTCGCCGGCCTCGACCTCGACCCAGTCGCGGTTGAGCTTGTAGACGGCCTTGCCCTCCAGCACGTAGAGGCCGTGCTCCATCACGTGCGTCTCCTCGAACGGGATCAGCCCGCCCGGCTGGAAGGTGACGACGGTGACGTGCATGTCGTGGCGCAGGTCATCGGGATCGACGAAGCGCGTCGTCGCCCAGGCGCCGTTCGTGTCGGGCATGGGGACGGGCGCGATGTCGGCCTCGTTGAGGAACAGCGCCTCCGGCACGTCGAGATCCTCGACGAACTCGTAGGCCTTCCTGATCCAGTGGAAGCGCGCGGTCTCGCCGCCCTCGTTCCTCGCCGTCCAGCCGCTCGCCGGCGGCAGATAGGCGTAGCCGCCCGGCGTCAGCACGTGCCGCTCGCCGTCGAGCGTCACCGTCAGCTCGCCCTCGACCACGAACAGCACGGCTTCCGCATCCGCCTCCGGCTCCGGCCGGTCGCTGCCGCCGCCGGGCTGAACTTCCATGACGTATTGCGAGAAGGTCTCGGAAAAGCCCGACAGCGGCCGCGACAGCATCCACAGCCGCGTGCCTTCCCAGAACGGCAGGTAGGAGGTGACGATGTCGCTCATCACCCCCCTGGGGATGACGGCATAGGCTTCGGTGAAGACCGCGCGGCCGGTGTGCAGCTCGGTCTGCGGGGGCAGGCCCCCATGCGGCGCGTAATAGGTGCGGCCGGTCATGCTCGTTGTCCTTCAGGCGGGCAGGATGGCTTGGAGCCGCAGCTCGGCGATGCGCTCGACCTGCCGGCAGGCGGTGGCGAACTCGGCGGCGCGGTCGTTGTCGATGCGGGCGTGGAAAGCGGCGAGGATGCTTGCCCTGGTGTTGTCCTTGACCGCGACGATGAACGGGAAGCCGAATTTCTCGACATAGGCGGCGTTGAGGCGCGTGAAGGTCTCGCGCTCGGCATCCGTCAGGGCATCCAAGCCGGCCGACGCCTGCTCGGCGGTCGATTCCGCCGTCAGCCGCTTCGCCTGCGCCAGCTTGCCGGCAAGGTCGGGATGGGCCCTGAGCACACCGAGCCGCTCCTCCTCGCTGGCTGAACGGAAGACGCGGCAGAGCGCGTTGTGCAGGCCGCCCGCCGAATCGTGGGCCGGGCCGAGCTCCAGCGAAAAGGCGCGCTCGGCGATCCACGGCGAATGCTCGAAGATGCCGCCGAATTTTTCCACGAACCCGTCCTTGCCCATGCGGCTCGGGCGGAGCGCGGGGGCGCGATAGGGGTGGCGCTCGCGCCAGTGGGCGGCGATCTCGCCGCGCGTCGGCAGCCACACGCGCTCGTGGCCCTTCACATGGTCGATGAAGCGCTGGAGCGCGGCGGCGCGGCCCGGCCGGCCGATCAGCCGGCAGTGCAGGCCGATGCTCATCATCGCCGGCCGTCCCGCGCGTCCTTCGGCGTAGAGCGTGTCGAAGGCGTCCTTGAGATAGGCGAGGAACTGGTCGCCGCTGTTGAAGCCCTGCGCGGTCGCGAAGCGCATGTCGTTGGCGTCGAGCGTGTAGGGGATGACGAGCTGCGGCGAAATCGCGTTGCCGTGGCCGTCATGGTCGAGCCAGTAGGGCAGGTCGTCGTCATAGGTGTCGGAAATCCAGTCGAAGCCGCCCTCGGCCGCCGCCAGCCGCACCGAGTTGACCGAGGTGCGGCCGAGATACATGCCCCTCGGCCTCGTCCCCACGACCTCGGCATGCAGCCTGATCGCCTCGATCAGGTCGGCCCTCTCGGCCGCCTCGTCGTGGTCGCGGTAGTCGATCCAGCGCAGGCCGTGGCTGGCGATCTCCCAGCCGGCCGCCTTCATCGCCGCCACCTGGTCGGGCGAGCGGGCGAGCGCGGTGGCAACCCCGTAGACGGTGACGGGGATCTGCGCGGCCGTGAACATGCGGTGCAGCCGCCAGAAGCCGGCGCGCGCGCCGTATTCGTAGATCGACTCCATGTTCCAGTGACGCTTGCCGGGCCAGGGGGCGGCCCCCACCACCTCCGACAGGAACGCCTCGGACGCCGCGTCGCCGTGCAGGATGCAGTTCTCGCCGCCTTCCTCGTAATTGACCACGAACTGGACGGCGACACGCGCGCCGCCCGGCCATTCCGGGTCGGGCGGGTTCGCCCCGTAGCCGCGCATGTCCCTGGGATACCGCATCCGCTTCCCATCGTCGTTTCCCCCAGAATAATTCAAAACCGGCGCGCCATTCCCCCAGGAAACTTTGAAAGTGTTTTGGCGCCTTGCCGCTCGGCCTGTCCTTTGTCGTGCAATAGAGTATCGTGAATCCTGCCAAGCAGTCGCCGGCTGGCAGCCGGAAGGAGGAACGATGGCTGAGCACGGACGGCTCACCACCCATGTGCTCGACACGGCCAGCGGCCGTCCGGCCGAGGGGCTGAAGATCGCGCTCTACCGCGTCAGCGGCAACTCGCACAGGAAGCTCAAGGAAGCGGTGACAAACGCCGACGGGCGCTGCGATGCGCCGCTGCTCGAAGGCAGGGCGTTCCAGCCCGGCCAGTACGAGTTGGTGTTCTTCGCCGGCGACTATCTGCGCGCGGGCGGCGCGGCGCTGCCGGACCCGCTGTTCCTCGACCAGATCCCGATCCGCTTCGGCATGGCCGGGCAGGGGCACTATCACGTGCCGCTGCTTCTTTCGCCCTACGGCTACTCCACCTACAGGGGAAGCTGATGGGCGAGGCGCGCCGCGAGATCCGCTTCCTGCTCAACGGCGAGGACGTCGCCCTGCGCGACGTGCGTCCCGACGAGACGCTGCTCGACTGGCTGCGCCTGCGCCGCGCGCTGAAGGGCACCAAGGAAGGCTGCGCGGAGGGCGATTGCGGCGCCTGCACGGTGCTGGTCGGGCGGCTCGGCCAGGACGGTCTGACCTATGAGAGCGTCAACGCCTGCATCCGCTTCGTCGGCTCGCTCGACGGCTGCCACGTCGTCACCGTCGAGCATCTGGCCGGCGCGAACGGTGCGCTCCACCCCGTGCAGCAGGCGATGGTCGATTTCCACGGCTCGCAATGCGGCTTCTGCACGCCGGGCTTCGTCATGTCGCTCTACGCCTTGTGGATGCGCACGCCCGATCCGTCCGTCGCGCACATCGAGACGGCGCTTCAGGGCAATCTGTGCCGCTGCACCGGCTACGAGGCGATCGTGCGCGCGGCGCGCGCCGTCTCCTCCTACGGCGATGCCGGCCGCGACCCGCTGGTGGCCGAGCGGGCGGCGGTGACGGCGCGGCTTCAGGCCATGCGCGACGGAAGGCGCGTCGAGATCGGCGAGGGCCGGGAGCGGCTGGTGGTGCCGGCCTCGCTCGACGACCTCGCCGCGGTGCTGGAGGCCGAGCCGAAGGCGACCGTCGTCGCCGGCTCGACCGATGTCGGCCTGTGGGTGACCAAGATGATGCGCGACATCGCGCCCGTGGTCTTCATCGGGGCCTTGCGCGAGTTGCAGGCGATGTCCGAGAAGGACGGCGTCGTCACCATCGGCGCGGGCGTCAGCTATACGGCGGCGCGCGATTTCCTCGCCGGCCGCATCCCGGCGCTGGGCAAGCTGATCGACCGCATCGGCGGCGAGCAGGTGCGCAACATGGGCACGCTCGGCGGCAACATCGCCAACGGCTCGCCCATCGGCGACACGCCGCCACCGCTGATCGCGCTCGACGCCACGCTCACGCTGCGCAAGGGCAGGCAGCGGCGCACTATCTTGCTGGAGGATTTCTTCATCGCCTATGGCAGGCAGGACAGGCAGCCGGGCGAGTTCGTCGAGGCGGTTCACGTGCCGCTGCCGGCCGCGCACGAGAAATTCGCCGTCTACAAGGTGACCAAGCGGCGCGACGAGGACATCACCGCCGTGCTCGGCGCCTTCCGCCTGGCGCTCGGCGATGACGGCACCGTCGTGTCGGTGCGCATCGCCTATGGCGGCATGGCCGCGACGCCGAAGCGGGCGCCGGCCGTCGAGGCCGCGCTTGTCGGCAGGCCGTGGACGCAGGCGAGCGTGGAGGCGGCGATGGCGGCCTGCGAGGCCGACTTTTCGCCGCTCACCGACATGCGCGCCACCGCCGGATACCGGGCGCTGGTGGCGCGGAACCTTCTCTTGCGCTTCTTCCTGGAGACGACCGGCACGCCCGGACCGCTCGGCGTGTCGCGATACGAGGTGGCGTGAGCCATGACCACGCACAGCCCCAACCTGAAGGCCCAGAAGATCGCCGGCGGCGTCCACACCGGCCAGCGCCACGATTCCGCGCACAAGCACGTCGCGGGCACGGCCGTCTATATCGACGACATCACCGAGCCGGCGGGCACGCTGCATGCCGGGCTCGGCCTCTCCACCGTCGCCCATGGCGTGCTGAAGTCGGTTGACCTTTCGGCCGTGCGCGCCGCGCCCGGGGTGGTCGCGGTGCTGACGCATGAGGACGTGCCCGGCGTCAACGACATCTCGCCGTCGGCCATGGACGACGACCCCGTGCTTGCCCGGGGCAGGGTCGAGTTCCACGGCCAGCCGATCTTCTGCGTGGTGGCGCAGACCCGCGACCAGGCGCGCCGCGCCGCGCGGCTGGCGAGGATCGTCTACGAGGAGCTGCCGGCCGTCGTCGACATTTGGGACCTCGACGCGGACAAGGACCGCCAGGTCACCTCGCCGCTGACGCTCAGGCGCGGCGACGCGGCCGCGGCCATCGCCGCCGCGCCCCGGCGCGTGAAGGGCCGCATGCGGCTCGGCGGGCAGGACCATTTCTACCTCGAGGGCCAGGTGTCGCTCGCCGTGCCCGGCGAGGACGACGAGGTCGCCGTCTATTGCTCGACGCAAGGGCCGAGCGAGACCCAGCACATGATCGCGCGCGCGCTCGGCGTGCCGAGCCACGCCGTCACCGTCGAGGTGCGCCGCATGGGCGGCGGCTTCGGAGGCAAGGAGACGCAGGCCAACCAGTGCGCCGCGCTCGCCGCCATCGCGGCGAAGAAGCTCGGCCGCGCCGTCAAGCTCAGGCTCGACCGCGACGAGGACATGGTCGCCACCGGCAAGCGGCACGACTTCGCCATCGACTACGATGTCGGCTTCGACGAGGAGGGCCGCATCCTCGGCGTCGACTACACCTTCGCGCTCAGGGCCGGCTTCTCCGCCGACCTGTCCGGCCCCGTCGGCGACCGGGCGCTGTTCCACTGCGACAACGCCTATTTCTATCCGCACGTGCACGCGAAGTCGGCGCCGCTCTACACTAACACCGTATCCAACACCGCCTTCCGCGGCTTCGGCGGCCCGCAGGGCATGGTCGGGGCCGAGCGGGTCATCGACGAGGTGGCCTTCGCGGTCGGCAAGGACCCGCTCGAAATCCGCAAGCTCAACTTCTACGACGAGATGGGCACGGATACGGGCCGCAACGTCACGCCCTACCACCAGAAGGTGGAGGACTGCATCGTCGCGCGCATCGTGGCCGAGCTGGAGGCGAGCGCGGACTACGCCCGCCGCCGTCGCGAGATCGCGGCCTTCAACGCCAACAGCCGCGTCGTGCGGCGCGGCATCGCGCTCACCCCGGTCAAGTTCGGCATCTCCTTCACCAAGACGGAGGCGAACCAGGCCGGCGCGCTGGTCCATGTCTACACCGACGGCTCGGTTCACATGAACCATGGCGGCACCGAGATGGGGCAGGGCCTGCACATGAAGGTGGCGCAGGTGGTGGCCGAGGAGTTCCAGATCGACATCGAGCGGGTCAGGATCACCGCCACCACCACCGCCAAGGTGCCCAACACCTCGCCGACGGCGGCCTCCTCGGGCGCCGACCTGAACGGCATGGCGGCGCAGGACGCGGCGCGCCAGATCAAGCGGCGGCTGATCGACTTCGCCGCCGAGGCGCACCAGATCCCGCGCGAGCAGGTGGTGTTCCTGCCCAACCGGGTGCGCGTCGGCAACGAGGAGATCACCTTCGACGCGCTGGTCAGGCAGGCCTACATGGCCCGCGTGCAGCTCTCGGCCGCGGGCTTCTACAAGACGCCGAAGATCCACTGGAACCGCGCCGAGGGGCGCGGCCACGCCTTCTACTACTTCGCCTACGGCGCGGCCTGCTCGGAAGTCTCCGTCGACACGCTGACGGGCGAGTATGTCGTCGAGCGCGCCGACATCCTGCACGATGTCGGCCGCTCGCTGAACCCGGCCATCGATCTCGGCCAGGTCGAGGGCGGCTTCGTCCAGGGCATGGGCTGGCTGACCACGGAGGAGCTGTGGTGGGACGATCGTGGCCGGCTGCGCACGCACGCGCCGTCCACCTACAAGATCCCGCTCGCCTCCGACCGGCCGAAGATCTTCAACGTGGCGCTGACCGACTGGTCGCAGGCTTGCGAGCCGACCATCCACCGCTCCAAGGCGGTGGGCGAGCCGCCGCTGCCGCTCGGCCTTTCGGTGCTGCACGCCCTGTCCGATGCGGTGGCCAGCGTCGCGGACAACCGCGTGTGCCCGCGCCTCGACGCGCCGGCGACGCCCGAGCGCGTGCTGATGGCGGTGGAGCGGCTGAAAGCGGAAGCCGCCGGGGCGCGATGAGCGCGGCCGCGCGCCTCGGCGCCTTCCTCTCCGCGTGGCCGGGGGTGGCGCTGGTCGAGGTGCGCGAGGCGAAGGGCTCGACCCCGCGCGAAAAGGGCGCATGGATGCTGGTGTCGCCCGGCGCGATCTTCGGCACCATCGGCGGCGGCCAGCTCGAATTCATGGCCATCGACCGTGCCCGCGAGATGATCGCGGCGGGGACGCCGCAGACCGGGCTGCTCGACGTGCCGCTCGGGCCGCAGATCGGCCAGTGCTGCGGCGGCAGGGTCGTGATCGACATCGCGCTGGCAGACGCGGCGCTGCGCGAGGCCGTGCGGGCGCGCATGCAGCGCGAGGAGGCGCTGCGCCCGGCCGTCTTCATCTTCGGCGGCGGTCATGTCGGCCACGCGCTGGCGGCGGCGCTGTCGCTTCTGCCGCTCGCCGTCGCCGTGGTCGAGACCCGCGCCGGCATGCTCGACGGCCTGCCGGCGAGCGTCGAGGCGCGGCTGACGGCAGTGCCGGAGGAGGCGGTGCGCGCCGCGCCCGCGGGTTCGGCCTTCCTGGTGCTGACCCACGACCACGCGCTCGACTTCCTCATCGTCGCCGAGGCGCTGGCAAGGGGCGACGCGGCTTACGTCGGCATGATCGGCTCGAAGACCAAGCGGGCGACCTTCGCGAGCTGGTATCTGAAGGAGGCCGGGGGCGAGGAGGCGAAGCTTGCGCGCCTCGTCTGCCCCATCGGCGGCGCCGACGTGAAGGACAAGCGCCCGTCCGTCATCGCCGCGCTCGCCGCGGCCGAGGTGATGCGGGCGCTGTCGGGCGCCTGAACCCTATTCCTTTTCCTGAACGTGGGCCTCGAGGAACCACAGCGACTTGTCGAGGTCGCGCGAGAAGGCGGTGAAGATGTCGGCGGTGTCGGCGTCGCCGGCCTCGTCCGCCTCGTCGATGGCCTTGCGCACGGAATTGGCGACTGCGCCGTAGCGCTCGATCAGCGCCGCGAGGTGATCCCTGGTCTTCGAGATGTCGGTCGGGTAGGGCTTCAGCGTCGTCTTCCCGGCCACGGCCTGCACCGTGCCGTAGGCCTGGCCGCCGAGCTGGACGGCGCGCTCGGCGAGGGTGTCGACATGGCCGTCGACCGTGGCGCGGAAGCCGTCGAGCATCTCGTGGATGGCGATGAACTGCGGCCCCTTGACGTTCCAGTGCGCCTGCTTGGTCAGGAGCGCGAGATCGATGGCGTCGGCGAGCCGCGCGTTCAGAAGCTCGATCGAGGTCTTCCTGGTGTTGGACTTGAGGTCGTTGCGGGTGGGATGGGTCGCCATCGTCGATGCTCCTTGCCTGAAAAGCGATGCGGCCGGAAAAGGCCGCGCAATGCCGCATCAACGCGGCAGCGCGCCTTCGGTTGCCCGGCCTTCAGCGCCCGGCCAGAATGTCGCGGATCATGCGCTGGCAGCGCTCGGCCATGAAGTCGAGCAGGAGCCGCATCTTCGGGTCCTGGAACTTCTTGTGCGGGTAGACGGCGGCGAGCTGCACCGGCATCGGCGGGCAGTCGGGCAGGACCACCCTGAGCCGCCCGTCGCGCAGATAGGGCTCGATCTCGAAGCGCGGCTTGTTGACGATGCCGCGCCCGGCCAGCGCCCAGCCGGTGACGACGTCGCCGTCGTCGCTGTCGAACGGGCCGTGGACCTCGAGCTTGACGAGGCCGGAGGGCGCCCGCAGCGTCCAGATGTAGTCCTTGGCGCCGGGAAAGCGCAGGGGCAGGCAGTCGTGCTTGCGGTTGACGAGGTCGTGCGGGCTGACCGGCTCGCCGCGCGCGGCGAGATAGGAGGGGGCGGCGGCCAGCACGCGCTCGCACTCCATGATGCCGCGCATGCGCAGGCTCGAATCCTCGAGAACCCCGAGCCGGAAGGCGACGTCGATGCCCTCCTTCATGATGTCGACATTGTGGTCCGACAGCCGGAGCCTGACCTCGATGTCGGGGTAGCGGTCGTGGAATTCCGGGATGCCGGAGGCGATCAGCCGGCGGCCGAGACCGAGTGGGGCGGTGACGCGGATGGTGCCGCGCGGCTGGCCGGAAAGGGCGCTGACGGCGGCCTCGGCCTCGGCCACCGCGTCCAGCACCTGCCGCGCGCCCTGGTAGAAGACGCGGCCGTGCTCGGTCGGCGTCAGCTGCCGCGTGGTGCGGTTGAACAGCCGCACACCCAGGTGCTTCTCGAGCTCCTTGATGCGGTTGGAGGCCACCGCCGGCGAGATGCGCATGTCGCGCCCGGCCGCCGACAGGTTGCCCAGCTCCACGACGCGGACGAAGACGGCGATGTTGTCGAGATAGGCCATGGCGGAAGCCTTCGCGGGCACGCGGACGGGTTTGCGACGGCGCCATTATTTTCCAGAATTTTTTGAAAGTCATCGGACATCTCCACTCTTCCTCTTTGAAGCCATGGTCGTAAAGTCGGAAGCGAGATCCGGTGGGAGGCCGTGGGGAGAGCCATGCACGATTTTGCGATCTTCTGGGACTGGTTGTCCTTCGCCGCGCGCTGGCTGCACGTCGTCACGGCCATCGCCTGGATCGGCTCGTCGTTCTACTTCATCGCGCTCGACCTCGGGCTGGTGAAGCGAGACGGCATGCCCGAGGGCGCGCATGGCGAGGAATGGCAGGTCCACGGCGGCGGCTTCTACCACATCCAGAAATATCTGGTGGCGCCGGCGCGCATGCCCGAGCATCTGACGTGGTTCAAGTGGGAATCCTACGCCACCTGGCTGTCGGGCTTCGCCCTGCTCGCCATCGTCTACTATGCCGGGGCCGACCTCTACCTGATCGACCGCAACGTGCTCGACGTGTCGCAGCCGGTGGCGATCCTCCTCTCCATCGCCTCGCTTGCGCTCGGCTGGCTGATCTACGACCTTCTGTGCCGCTCGCCGCTGGCGAGGAACGACACGGCGCTGATGCTGGTGCTGTTTCCGGTCCTGATCGTCATCGCCTGGGGCTACACCCAGCTGTTCAGCGGCCGCGCCGCCTTCCTGCATCTGGGCGCGTTCACGGCGACGATCATGTCGGCCAACGTCTTCCTCGTCATCATCCCCAACCAGAAGGTGGTGGTCGCCGACCTGATCACCGGCCGCAAGCCCGACCCGAAATATGGCCGCATCGCCAAGACGCGCTCGCTGCACAACAACTACCTGACGCTGCCGGTCGTGTTCCTGATGCTGTCGAACCACTACCCGCTGGCGTTCGCGACTGAGTTCAACTGGGCGATCGCGACGCTGGTGTTCCTGATCGGCGTCCTGATCCGCCACTACTTCAACACGGTCCACGCCAGGAAGGGCAACCCGCACTGGACCTGGGGCGCGGCCACCGTGCTGTTCATCGCCATCATCTGGCTGTCGACCGCGCCGAAGGTCCTGACCGGCGAGGAAAAGGTCTCGGCGGGCGCGCAGGCGCTGATGGCCTCGGCGCATTTCCCGGCCGTGCGCGACGCGGTGATGGGCCGCTGCGCCATGTGCCATGCCGCCGAGCCGGCGTGGGAGGGCGTCGCCTTCACGCCCAGGGGCGTGATGCTGGAGACGGAGGCGCAGATCGCCGAGCGGGCGCGGGAGGTCTACCTCCAGGCCGGGCGCAGCCACGCCATGCCGCCCGGCAACGTCTCGGCCATGACGAAGGAGGAGCGGGCGCTGATCGTGGCGTGGTTCGAGGAGGCGAGGCGGTGAGCACCCTTCTCATGCGCGGGCGGGTGCTGTCGTTCCGCACAAGGCCGGAAGGCATCGACGACCGCGCCTCCTACCTCTACGCCGAGGACGGGGCGGTGCTGGTCCGCGACGGCCGGATCGTGGCGGCGGGAGACTATCCGCAGGTGGCAAGGCAGGCGGGCGAGGGGGCGCGGACCGTCGACCACCGCCCGCATCTGATCCTGCCCGGCTTCATCGACGCCCACGCCCACATGCCGCAGATGCAGGTCATCGCCAGCTACGGGGCCGAGCTGCTCGACTGGCTGAACACCTACACCTTTCCCGAGGAGACGAAGTTTTGCGACCCCGCGCATGCGCGGCGCATCGCCGGCCTGTTCCTCGACGAGCTCATCCGCCACGGCACCACCACCGTCGCCGCCTATTGCTCGGTGCATCGTCAGAGCGCGCAGGCCCTGTTCGGCGAGGCGCTGTCGCGGAACATGCTGGTGGTCGCCGGCAAGGTGATGATGGACCGCAACGCGCCCGACGGGCTCACCGACACGCCGCAGGCGGGCTACGACGACACGAAGGCGCTGATCGCCGCGTGGCACGGCCGGGGCCGGCTGCATTATGCGATCACGCCGCGCTTCGCTATCACCTCCTCGCCCGCGCAGATGGAGATGGCCGGCGCGCTGGCGCGCGAGTTTCCGCATCTCCACGTCCAGACGCATCTGAGCGAGAACCACGCCGAGATCGCGCTCGCAATGGAGCTCTACCCGCAGGCCAGGGACTATACCGACATCTATGCAAGCTACGGGCTGCTGGGCGCGCGCACCCTTCTCGGCCATTGCATCCACCTTTCCGAACGCGAGGCCGACGCGCTGTCGGACGCCGGCGCGGTCGCCGTGTTCTGCCCGACCTCGAACCTGTTCCTCGGCTCGGGCCTGTTCGACTGGCAGCGCTATTCGCGGCGCGGCAAGCCGCTCAGGATCGCGGCGGCGACCGATGTCGGCGGCGGCACCAACTATTCGATGCTGCGCACCATGGACGAAGGCTACAAGGCGATCGCCTTGCAGGGCGAGAAGATCGACCCGCTCGCCGCCTTCTGGCAGATCACGCGCGGCAACGCCGAGGCGCTGTCGCTGGCGGAGCGCATCGGCACGCTCGATCCCGGCTCCGACGCCGACCTCGTGGTGCTCGACGCGCGCGCCACGCCGGCGATGCGGCTGCGCATGGAGACGGCGACGACGTTGGCTGAGGAGCTGTTCCTTCTCCAGACGCTGGGCGACGACCGCGCCGTGGCCGAGACCTATGTCGCGGGCCGGCCGCTCAAGGGCGCGCTTGCCTGCTGACCCGCTCAGACCTCGTGCAGATAGAGCTGGTAGTCGAGCTCGCTCACCGTGCGGGCGACGCGCAGATATTCCGCGCGCTTGATGGCGGTGAAGGTGCGGTGCATCTCCTCGCCGAGCGCGTCCTTCAGGAACGCCGAGCCCTCCGCAGCGCGGATCGCCGACAACCAGTCGCCCGGCATGGCCGCGCCGGCGCCGCTCGCCGCGTCGTAGCCGTTGCCGGTGGTCTCCGGGCCGGGGTCGAGCTTGCCGTCCAGCCCTTTCGCGATGCCGGCAAGCACGGTCGCGGCCACCAGATAGGGGTTGGCGTCGACGCCCGACGGGCGGTGCTCGATGCGGCGCGCGGCCTTCGCGCCGGCCGGCACGCGCAGCGCCACCGAGCGGTTGTTGACGCCCCAGGTCGGCGCGACCGGCGCGTAGGATTGCGAGACGAAGCGCCGCCAGGAATTGGCGTGCGGGGCGAAGACCAGCATCGATTCGCCCATGGTGGCGGCAAGCCCGCCGAGCGCGTGCAGGAGCTCGGGCTTCCATTCGCCTTCGCGCTGTTCGGTGAAGAGGTTTCCGACCCCGCCGTCCTGCATCGAGACGTGGAAGTGCATGCCCGAGCCGGCATAGCGCTCGATGGGCTTGGCCATGAAGCAGGCGGTGACGCCGTGGCGGCGCGCCTGCATGCGCACCAGCCGCTTGAGCATGATCAGGTCGTCGGCGGCGCGCATCACGTCGGGCCGGTAGTTGAGCGTCAGCTCGTACTGGCCGGGCGCGTATTCGGAGATCACGGTCTCGGCGGGAATCCCCTGCGCCTCCGCCGCCTTGTAGATGTCGGAGAACAGCGGCTCCATGCCGTGCAGGTGGTCGACCGAATAGACCTCGGTCTTGCCGCTGGCGCGGCCGTCGAGCACGGCGCGCGCCGGCTGCACGCGGCCCTCGCCGTCGCGGTCGTTGGCGAGCAGGAAGAACTCCAGCTCGAAGGCGCCGGCCGGGAACAGGCCGCGCGCGGCGAAGGCGTCGACACGGCGCTTCAGCGCGTGGCGCGGGTCGCTGCCCATCGGTGCGCCGTCGAGCCCGTACATCGAGATCAGCACCTGGCCGCGCGGCGGGTTGGTGCCGTGCAGCAGCGTGAGCGTGCCGGGAACGGGCCAGGCGCGCAGGTCGCCGTCGCCGGTGTCCCAGATCAGCCCGGTCTCGTGAACGTCCTCGCCGGTGATGTCGAGGCCGAGGATCGAGATCGGCAGGTGGCGGCCGTTCTCGTAGAGGCCGAGAAGCTCGTGGCGGCGGATGATCTTGCCGCGGCCGATGCCGTTGGCGTCGATCAGTACGATGTCGAAGGCCTCGACCCGGGCGTGGGTGTAGAGGAACTCGCGCGCCTCCTCGGCGCTCGAACCGGATGGGGAAACGGTCATCGGGAAAGCTCTTTCGTGATGTCGTCGAAGGCGGCGACCAGAAGGTCGACCTGGCGCTTCTTCGTCGCCGGCGAAACCAGCATCATGTTGTGGAACGGCGCGATCAGGCAGCCGCGGTTGACGAGGCCGACATGGATCGCGGCCTCCAGATCCGGCGCGTGCGCGGCCTCGGCCTCGCCGCCGTTGCGCAAGGGGCCGGGCGCGCAGACGAACTCGACGCGCGCGCCGACCCGCGCGACATGCCAGGGCAGGCCGTGCCTTTCGATGGCGGCGGCCAGGCCGCGCGCGAGCCGCGAGGCGAGCCTGTCCATGCGGCGGCAGGCATCGTCGGTCATCACGTCCTCCAGCGTCGCGCGCATGGCCGCGAACTGGAGCGGGTTGGCCGACAGCGTGGTGCCCATGCCGGAATGGCCGGGCTCCCTCGCTTCCATGTAGGCGGCCCAGCGCCGGGCCACCTCTTCGCTCATGCCCCACACGCTCGCCGGCACGCCGCCCGCCACCGGCTTGCCGAGCACGAACAGGTCCGGCTCAAGCCCGTGGGCGCGACTGTAGCCGCCGGGGCCGGTCGAGATGGTGTGCGTCTCGTCGATCAGGAGCAGCGTGCCGTGGCGGCGCGTGGCTTCGCGCAGCGCGGCATGGAAGCCCTCCTGCGGCAGCACCATGCAGGAATTGGTCAGGACCGGCTCGGTGATGACGCAGGCGACGTCGCCATGGGCAAGCGCGGCCTCGAGCGCGGCGACGTCGTTGAACTCGACGACGCGGGTACGCGCCGCCAGGTCGCGGAACTCGCCGGCCAGCCCGGGACGGTTGACCGCCCTGCCGTCCTTCAGCCGCACCATCGTCTCGTCCACCGCGCCGTGGTAGCAGCCGTTGAAGACGAGGATCCTGTCGCGGCCGGTGACGGCGCGGGCCACCCTGAGCGCGAAGCGGTTGGCGTCGGTGGCCGTGGTTGCGATCTGCCACAAGGGCAGGCCGAAGCGTTCGGCGAGCAGCTTGCCGACCTCGAGCGCGTCCTCGTTCGGCAGCATATAGGCGAGGCCGCGGCGGGCCTGCCGGCGGATCGCCCTCGCCACCGGGGCGGGCGAGTGGCCGAACATCGAGCCGGTGTCGCCGAGGCAGAAATCGGCCAGCTCGTTGCCGTCGATGTCGGTGATGGTGGCGCCCTCGGCCCGGTCGACCACGAAGGGAAACGGCATCGGCCAGTCGCGCATCCAGTGCATCGGCACGCCGCCGAGAAAGCCCTCCGCGCCGCCGGCCATCTTCCGGTGCGAGCGCGGCCGCGCGCGCAGATAGGTTTCCGCCTGCCTTGCCCGGAACGCCGCGATGCGCTCCGGCGTGACGCCGCCGATGGCCGGCCCCGCCGCACTGTGTCGGTTCAATCCTTCCCCCCGGGCCTTCCCCGGCCTCTCCAGCCGGCCGATCGCCACGCCATCATCCCTATCCTCGCGACCGCGCGGCTGCAACTCCCCGGGAGGGGGCTTGCGTCAGCCGGCGACGTCGATGACGCCGCAGTCGCCCGTCTCGGCGCCGAAGGCGATGCGGCGGCCCTCGCCGTCCCACGCCATCGCGGTGATCGCACCCTTGCCCGGCCGGCGCAGCAGCACCTCCTTGCTGTCGGCGACGCGGGCGGCCAGCACCATGCCGTCGGCATAGCCGATGGCGAGGATTTCCTCCGCGGGGTGGAAGCAAACGCAGGTGACCATCGTGTCGCCGCGCGTGCCGAGCTCGGCCGGGGCCTTGCCGATCGGCCCGTCCCTGGTGAGGAACGGCCACACGATCGCGGCCGGCGCGCCGGAGCTGGCCAGCCACCGGCCCTTCGCGCTCCACGACAGCGACTTCACCTTGGCGGGGTAGCCGGCCATGCGCATGTGCTTGCCGTCGGAAAGCTTCCAGCCGTGCAGCGCGTTCTCCTGCATGGCGGTGACGAGGAAATTGCCGTCCGGCGAGAAGGTGACGCCGGTGTGCGCGCCGGCCCATTCGAGCTCGGCCGGCTTTCCCTCCGCCGCCGGGAAGTGCAGCGTCGCGCCGTTGTAGCGGGCGACGCCGAGCCGCAGGCCCTTGGGCGCGAAGGCGAGGCCCTCGACGCTGCGCGGATGGGCAAGCTCCTTCGTCCTGCCGTCCGGCAGGAGGACATAGGCGATGCGGCCGCTGGCGAAGGCGACGGCGTCGCGCGGGCCGGCCGCGACCGACGTCACCCATTTGCGGCCGATGTCCGCCAGCTCCCTCACCGCGCCGTCGGCCGCGACGGCGCAGACGCGGCCGTCCTCGCCGCCGGTGAGGAGCGCCCGGCCGTCGAGCGACGGCACGGCGCAGGCGAGGCCGTCATGGACCTCCGCGCGCTTGTGGCCATTGTCGAGCCGGTGGACGACGCCGTCGGCGAGCGCGAAATGCGGCACGCCGCCGAGCCACGCCGTCGCGATGCAATGGCCGTCGAGATCGAGAGGGGCGACTGTGGGCATCAGGCCGCCTGACACGCCTCGAAGGTGCGCTTCAGGCGTTCGGCGTCGAGCTCGCGGCCGATGAAGACGAGCCGCGTCTCGTGCTTCTCGTCCTGCTTCCACGGCCGCTGGTGATCGCCCTCGACGATCATGTGGACGCCCTGCACCACGTAGCGGTCGGGGTCGTCGGCGAAGGCGACGATGCCCTTCAGCCGCAGGATGTTGGGGCCGTCCATCTGCGTGATCTTCTCCAGCCACGGGAAGAACTTCTTCGGGTCCATCTCGCCGGCGCGCAGCGAGATCGACTTCACCGACACATCGTGGATCGGCGAGGCGTGCCCATGGTCGTGATGATGATGGTGGTGATGGTCATGGTCGCAGTCGGGCCCGCATTCGTGATCGTGGTCGTGGTCATGGTCGTGGGCGTCGAGGAAATGCGGGTCGTTGTCGAGCGCGCGCTTCAGGTCGAAGGCGCCGCGGTCCAGCACCTCGGAAAGCGGCACGCCCGAGCGCTGGGTCTTGTGGACCTTCGCGGCCGGGTTGATGGCGCGCACGGCGGCCTCGACGTCGCGCAGCTCGTCCTCGCTGACGAGGTCGGTCTTGTTGAGCACCACGACGTCGGCGAAGGCGATCTGGTCCTCGGCCTCGCGCGAATCCTTCAGCCGGAGCGGCAGGTGCTTGGCGTCGACCAGCGCCACCACGGCGTCGAGCCTCGTCTTCGCCCGCACCTCGTCGTCCATGAAGAAGGTCTGCGCCACCGGCGCGGGGTCGGCCAGCCCCGTGGTCTCGACGAGAATGGCGTCGAAGCGGCCCGGCCGGCGCATCAGCCCCTCCACGGTGCGGATCAGGTCGCCGCGCACCGTGCAGCACACGCAGCCATTGTTCATCTCGTAGATCTCCTCGTCGGATTCCACGATCAGGTCGTTGTCGATGCCGATCTCGCCGAACTCGTTGACGATGACGGCATAGCGTTTGCCGTGGTCCTCGCTGAGGATGCGGTTCAGAAGCGTGGTCTTGCCGGAGCCGAGATAGCCGGTCAGCACGGTGACCGGGATTTGCGCCTGCGTCATGGTCGTTTCCTGAGCGATGTCCGGATGGTCGTGCCTCCCATATAGGACGCCGGACGGCGGAATGCACGCCTCATGCAAGCGTCGACAGGTCGAAGCGCGCGACGTCCCCGAGCAGCTCGACGAAGCCGCGCGCGGCATGGTCGAGGATCGCCTCGCCGGCCTCGGCGCTGGCGGCGGCGGCGTTGCCGGTCACGCCCTCGGGCGAGAGGTCGCGCATCTTCCAGCCGAAGGCGTGCGGGCCGTAGGCGCGCAGATGCCGGAACCCGGCCTCGAACCGCTCCTGCGCCGAGGGGAAGTCCCTCGCGCTCGCCATGTCGACGAGATCGGGCCGCAGCGCCAGCATCACGCTGGTCTCGATCAGCCCGCCATGGATGCCGAGCGCCTTCTCGCGCGGGGTGACGATCTGCGGCGGATAGCCGAACCGGGTCCAGCTCGTCGCCACCGCCAGCATGGCGTGGCGCACGCGAAGCTCGGTGGCCACCACCGTCATCAGCGGCGAATTGCCGCCATGGGCGTTGAGCATGACGAAGCGGGAAAAGCCCTGCCTGCGGCAGTCGGCGCCGATGCCGATCCAGCGCTCGACCGCTTCCGCGTAGCCGAGCGTCCGCGTGCCGGCGACGTCCATGTGCTCGATCGAGTAGCCGACCGGCTCGGCCGGCAGGAAGCGAACCTCCATGCCGGGCGGCAGCAGCGCCTTCGCCCGCGCGGCCACGCCCTCGGCGATGATCGTGTCGGTTTCGAGTGGCAGATGCGGCCCGTGCTGCTCGGTGGCGCCGAGCGGCAGCACGGCGATCGCCCGTCGCGTTGGGGAAAAAGCTTCGCTGGCTGTCATGGTCCCGTTATGTAGTCGTGTCATGGATCGGTCGCGCCGGGGCAAGGCTATCGCGCCGGGCGGCGTGATGGCAATCGGCGGGGCAATGCGCAGCGGAGTACGCGACCCATGGCGAAGGTGAGACGCAAGGAAGTCATGAACAGCCTGCAGGCGGCGGCGCGGCTGTCGCGCACGGCGCTGGCGGCGCGGCTGCTCGCCCACGGCTTCTATGCCGGGCAGGAGCAGGTGATGCTCCTGCTGGAGGGCGAGGACGGGCTGACGCCGGGCCAGCTCGCGGCCCGGCTCGGCGTGCGCCCGCCCACGGTGACAAAGACGGTCAACCGGCTGCAGGCGCAGGGCTATGTCGAGAAGCGCGGCAGCGAGCGCGACGCCCGCCAGGCCAACATCTTCCTGACGGACGCCGGGCGCGGCGCGATCCGCGCCATCGAGAAGGCGGTGCGCAAGACCGACCGACTCGCCTTCCAGGGCTTCGACAAGAAGGAGCGCAAGCTCCTGTTCGACCTGCTCGGCAGGATCGAGGCGAACCTGACCGAGACCGCCGCCGCGGACGAGGCCGAGGACGACGAGGTCCGGGCCGAGGGCGACGGCGAGGCCGAGCCGGCGCTGGAGATGGCGGCCGGGGCATAGCGGGGGCGAAGTAAGGGCAGTTTGCGCTTGCCTTGGCCGCCGTGCTGGCCGAAGAAGCCTGCTCAACCCGCTCGCTCAGCTCCGGTCTGCCGAAGTGACACCGAAATCCAGCGCTCCCGAGGTCGCGGCCCCGGCCTCCGCCATCCTCCTGGTCATCGGGGCCTGCTTTCTGTTCTCCTTTCTCGACGCCAGCGCGAAATATCTCGTGCTGCAGGGGATGGAAGCGCCGTTCGTGACCTGGGTGCGATTCGCCGTCCACCTCGTTCTGGTGCTGGTGCTGTTCCGGGTGTGGTCGAGCCGGATGATGTTCAGGACCGCGAACCTGCCGGCGCAGGTGCTGCGCGGCGTGCTCATGTTCGGCTCGACGATCTTCAACTTCATGGCGTTGCAGACCCTGCAACTTGCCGAGACCATCTCGATGGCGTTCTTCTCGCCGATGGTGGTCGTTGCGCTCGCCGGGCCGCTTCTGGGCGAATGGGCCGGCTGGCGGCGCTGGCTGGCCGTCGTCGTCGGCTTCATCGGGGTGCTGGTGGTCACGCGGCCGGGCTTCGGCGGCTTCGGGGTCGGCTACCTGTTTTCCCTGGGCTTCGTCGCCTGCCATTCGCTCTACATCGTCATGACGCGCAAGATGGCGGCCACGGAGAGCGCGGAAAGCCTGATCCTCTATTCCGCGCTGACACCGGCCCTGTTCCTGCTGCCGACCGTTCCGCTCTACGGCTCGATGCCGCAGGGCGCGCTGCAATGGGGCCTGCTCGTCGTCACGGGCCTGTGCGGCGGCCTCGGGCACTGGCTGCTGATCAAGGCCTACAAGCAGGCGACGACGGCCGCGCTCGCGCCCTATCCCTACACGCAGATCGTCTGGATGGTGGCGCTCGGCTGGCTCGTCTTCAACGACCTGCCCGACATGTGGACGCTGGTCGGCGCCTCGATCATCGTGGCGAGCGGTCTCTACATCGTCCACCGCGAGCACAGGCTGCGGCTGGCCAGCCGCGCCGCGCTCGGCGCCGACGAGAGCGAGCTGGCAAAAAAGCTTTGAAATGCCCGGCCGCGATGGCATAACCCCCTTTTAAACTGTTTAAGGGCGGCGCGCCGACCGGGGGAGTTCGGGTCCTGGCACAGAAGATCAAGCTTTCGACGATCGCCGACGCGCTCGGCGTGTCCACCGCAACCGTGTCGCTGGCGCTGCGCGACAGCCCGCTGGTGGCCGACGCCACGCGCGAGCGCATCAAGGCCTATGCGCGCGAGATCGGCTATATCTACAACCGCCGCGCCGCATCGCTGCGCACGTCACGCTCGGGCATCGTCGGCGTGGTCGTCCACGACATCATGAACCCGTTCTTCGCCGAGATCCTGCGCTCCATCGAGAGCGAGCTCGACCGCAGCCGCCAGACCTTCCTCTTGTCCAACCACTACGACAAGCTGGAGAAGCAGCGCACCTTCATCGACACGCTTCTGCAGCTCGGCGCCGACGGCGTCATCATGTCGCCGGCCATCGGCACCCCGGCCGAGGACATAAGGCTGGCCGAGGAGAACGGCCTGCCCGCGGTGCTGATCGCGCGCTCGGTCGAGGGCGCGGACGTGCCGGTGTTCCGCGGCGACGACGCCTACGGCACGGGGCTCGCCACCGACCACCTGATCGAGCTCGGCCATCGCCGCATCGTCATGATCGGCGGCACCGACCAGACCTCGACCGGGCGCGACCGCTACCAGGGCTATGTCGCGGCGATGCGCGCCGCCGGCGTCGAGCCGCCGGCGGACTGGCGCATTCCCGGCCCGCGCACCAAGCAGGCGGGCTTCGAGGCCGCCCGCAGCTTCCTCGCCCACAAGGACAAGCCGACGGCGGCGGTGTGCTTCAACGACCTCGTGGCCATCGGCCTGATGAACGGCATCGCGCGCGCCGGGCTGACGCCGGGCCTCGACGTCTCCGTCGTCGGCTACGACGATCTCGAGGAGGCCGCCATCGCCACGCCGGCGCTGACCACGGTGTGGAACGGCCAGCGCGAGGTCGGCCGCCGCGCCGCGCGCACGCTGCTCGACAGGCTCAACGGCGTCGAGGTGCATGGCGGGCAGGAGCTGATTCGCCCCGAGTTGCACGTGCGCCAGTCGACCGGGAAACCGCCGGACCGTTGATCGGGCCCGGGGGAGGCGCCCGGGGGAGGCGCCCCGGGGAGAGGCGCGGGGTTGCGGCCGCCGGCGGCGCTGCCTAGCATGGCGCGCGCCCCCGCGATCACGACGAGGGCCATCCCGACGAGAAGGAAGCCGCCGTGGGCCCCGCAGAAGCCGTCACCATCCTGATTCCCGGCCGCCTGCACGAGCACGCGGTGGCGCGCGTCGAGCGGGCCTTCGACGTGATCAGGGCCCCGCGCGCCGATGCGGCCCTGCTGTCGCCGGCCGATCGCGGGCGCATCCGCGGCATCGCGGCGATGGCGCATATCGACGCCGCCTTCATCGACGCGCTGCCCAATCTGGAGATCATCGCCAATTTCGGCGTCGGCTACGATTCGGTCGATGCCGCCCATGCCGGCCGCAAGGGCGTGGTGGTGACGAACACGCCGGACGTGCTGACGGAGGAGGTGGCCGACACCGCCGTCGGCCTGCTCATCAACGCCGTGCGCGAGCTGCCGAAGGCGGAAGGCTGGCTGCGCGCGGGCAAGTGGAAGAGCGCCGGGCCCTATCCCTTCACCCGGGGAACGCTGCGCGAGCGCACCGTGGGCATCTTCGGCATGGGCCGCATCGGGCTCGCCATCGCGCGGCGGCTTGAAGCCTTCGGCCTGCCCATCGCCTACCACAACCGCCGCCGGGTCGAGGGGGTGGGCTATGCCTACCACCCCTCGCTCCTGGAGCTTGCCCGCAACGTCGACACGCTGATCTGCGTCGCGCCGGGCGGGGCGGCGACGGAGAAGGCGGTCGACGCCGAGGTGCTGGCCGCGCTCGGGCCGCGGGGCGTGTTCGTCAATATCGGCCGCGGCTCCACCGTGGACGAGGAGGCGCTGGCGGCCGCGCTGGCGAACGGCACCATCCTTGCCGCCGGCCTCGACGTCTTCGCCGACGAGCCGAACGTGCCGGAGGCGCTGCTGAAGGCCGAAAACGCCAGCCTGCTGCCGCATGTCGGCTCGGCCTCGCAGCACACGCGCCGGGCGATGGCCGACCTCATGGCCGACAATCTCGAAAGCTGGTTTTCCGGCAAGGGCGCGCTGACGCCGGTGGCCGAGACGCGCCATCTCGGGTCTCTTGCGGGCGGGACAACGCCGGCCGCCGGCGCGCTTTAGCCATACGTTAACCAAGCCGGCGCATTTTTTCGGGTCGGATGGCGTGCAGGCGAGGGAACCGTCGATGAACATCGCGCATGCCGGCGCGGCCGGCCTGCTGGCAGCCCTGGCCCTGGCCGCAGGGGCTTTCCAGCCGAACCCGGGGCTCGACACGACCGCCACGTCTTCGGTCGCGCCCGCGATGGCCGCGCAGGAAAGCTTCCGGCTGGTCTCGACATGGAGCGGAGCAGGGGGCGGCGCCGGCTGCTCGCTCGCCGCCGGAAACGCCGCCGAGGGCGGCTCGCGGCCGCTTCGCCTCGCGCCGGGCTGCGTCGCCGACAATCCCGCGCTGGCCGAGGCGCGCTACTGGCTCGACCGGCCGGACGGCACCGTCGCCTTTTCAGGGGCGGACGGCCGCGTCCTGGCCGAGTTCGCGGCGGCCGACGGCGCGGCGTTCGAATCCTACCATCCGCGGCTGCCGGTCATGACCCTTTTCGCCGACGACTGACGTCCCGGCGGCTCATTCGGCGGCGATGCGCCGGTCGCGGGCGGCGGCGCGGGCCGCCGCCGCCTCGCCGAAGGCGCGGAAGATGCGCGCCGAGGCGTCGTCCGACCTCGCCCAGTATTCGGGGTGCCACTGCACGCCGACGGCGAAGGCGGGGGCGCCCGCCACCGACACGGCCTCGACCGTGCCGTCCTCGGCCACGGCCTCGACCTGCAGGCGGTTGCCGAGGCGGCCGACGGCCTGGCGGTGGACGGAGTTGACCATGATCTCGCCGGCGCCGAACACCTGCGCCAGGCAGGTGCCGGGCCTGATCTCGACCTTCTGGCGGATGGCGAAGCGCAGGTCCTGGTCGTCGCTCACCGGGGCGCGGTGGTCGATGCGCCCCTCCATCTCCTGGATCTCGGAATCGAGCGTGCCGCCCAGCGCCACGTTCAGCTCCTGAAGGCCGCGGCAGATGGCCAGAAGCGGCACGCCGCGCTCGATGGCGAGCCGGATCAGCGGCACGGTGGTGGCGTCGCGCGCCTCGTCGTAGGGGCCGTTCTCCTCCGTCGCCTCGCGGCCGTAGAGGGAAGGGTGGACGTTCGACTTCGAGCCGGTCAGCATCACGCCGTCGACGCGCTCGAGCAGCGCCTCGAGGTCGAGCCGCTCGCCGAAGGAGGGCACCAGCACCGGCAGGACGCCGGCGACGGAGAGGGCGGCGTCGAGATACTGCCGCGGCGCGGCGTGCCAGGTGTAGTTCTCGAACTGGCGCACGTCGGTCGAAACGGCGACGATGGGCTGTGTCATGATGCGTCTTTTCCCGGGTTCGCGGCACCGGCCGCCTCGATGGCGATCCTAGCCCGTTCGGGAGCGGTTTCCAACCGCGCGGGCTCGCCCGGCCTGCCCGTCAGGTGCCGCCGAGCATGGAGGCGACGCCCTGTCCGGCCATGACCGCGAGATAGGCGAGCAGCGAGAAATAGACGATGGTGGCGAGCGTGGCGGCATAGCCGGCGAGCACGAACAGGCCGTCGCGCTGCGACATGCCGATGCACAGGAACAGGATGGCGAAGGCCGGCAGCGTGTTGGAGAACGGCACCAGCCCGAGCGGGAACATCAGGAGCACCCCGCCCAGGATCAGCATCAGCCCGTTGAAGCGGTTGATCGCGGCGCTGCCGGTCAGCGCGGTCAGGCGCGGGCGGATGACGGCCTCGATGCGCCGCACGATGCCGGCCCCCTTCCTCAGCGTCGCCACCAGCTTGCCGGCGTCGATGGGCCGGTCCATGATGCGGCGCGGCAGCCACGGCGCGCGGTTGGCGGTGATGCCGATCGAGATCAGGATGATGGCGAGCCCGAACACCGTGCTGACGCCGGGAATCGAGACCGGCAGCAGGAACGGGACGGTCAGCACCGCGCACATCAGAAGCAGGCCCTGCTCGCCGATCAGCGCGAGGATCTCGCGCAGCGTCACCGCCTTGCCGCCGATGGCCTCGGCGGTCCGTTCGAGCGTCACGCGCAGCGTGTCGGAGGTGTCGCGGAAATCGGTCGTCACGGCGCGATCCTTCGCATCGGTTCGTGTTGCGGGCTTCGAGGCCGCGTTCTAGAAGGTCGTGCCGGCGACTTCAACACGCGCCGGCCGCGCCGGCTCGCACGAGGCGCCGCGGCCGGAGACGGACTTGCGAATTTGCCGGCGCGAACCGTTGGACGCAAAGAAAAACGTGTGTATTGATGCGCGTGGAGCGCCTGGCGTTCTTCATCCGCCGCAAGGTGTCAGAAGACTGGAGGAGATCATGGATCGTCGTTCGTTTATCAAGAAGGCCGGCCTCGCCGGCGCCGGCGCGGTAGCCGCCTCGTCGCTGGCCGCCCCGGCCATCGCCCAGGGCACCCAGACCTGGCGCATGGTCACCACCTGGCCGAAGAACTTCCCCGGCCTGGGCGTCGGCGCGCAGCGTCTGGCCGACCGCATCACCGCCGCTTCCGGCGGCCGTCTCACCATCCACGTCTATTCGGCCGGCGAGCTGGTGCCGCCGCTGCAGTCGCTCGACGCCGTCATCGACGGCAACGCCGAGATGAGCCACGGCGCGGCCTATTACTGGCAGAACAAGAGCGCGGGCCTGTCCTTCTTCACCGGCGTTCCCTACGGCATGACCTCGCGCGAGCTGACCGGCTGGGTGCGCTATCTCGGCGGCCAGGAGATCTGGGACGAGATCTACGACCAGTTCGGCGTGCAGGGCTTCCTGTCGGGCGACACCGGCACCCAGGCCGGCGGCTGGTTCAAGAACGAGCTGACCGGCGTCGCCGACGTCCAGGGCCTGCGCTTCCGCACGCCCGGCCTCGGCGGCCAGGTGTGGCAGAAGCTCGGCGTGTCGGTGACCAACCTCGCCGCCGGCGAGATCTTCCAGGCGTTGCAGTCGGGCACGCTCGACGCGGCCGAGTTCGTCGGCCCCTACAACGACCTGGCGCTCGGCTTCTACCAGATCTGCAAGAACTACTATTTCCCGAGCTTCATCGAGCCGGGCCTCGCCACCGAGCTGGTCGTCGACAAGGCCAAGTACCAGGCGCTGCCGGCCGACCTGCAGGCGATCATCCGCGACATTTGCCAGGCCGAGTACGACTCGGTGGCCGCCGACTTCGCCGCCAACGATCCGCGCGCCTTGCAGACGCTGGTCAACGATCACGGCGTCAAGGTGCTACGGTTCCCCGAGGAGATCATGGAGGCCGGCGCCAACGCCGCCAAGGAGATCATGGAGGGGCTGCTTTCCTCCGGCGACGCGCTGACCAAGAAGACCGCCGAGAGCTTCGTCGCGGCGCTCAACATCATGCGGCAGAAGACGGAAAGCACCGACTCGCCCTTCATCCAAGCCCGCGAGAAGTATTTCCACCTCTGATCGCCGCCGACGATCGCCACCGACGATCCGGGAAAAAGGCCCGGGCGGGAAACCGCCCGGGCCTTTTCCTTTCGCGCCGCAAGACCGGCGAGGGGACATGGCGGGGCCGGCGCGCAAACGCCGGCCCGTGCCGGTCAGTTGTAGATCGCCTTCGGCAGCCAGGTCGCCAGCGCCGGGAAGGAGAAGACGATGATGAGCGCCAGGATCTGGATGGTGACGAAGGGGATGATGCCCTTGTAGATCATGCCGGTGGTGACGCTGTTGGGCGCCACGCCGCGCAGGTAGAACAGCGAGAAGCCGAAGGGCGGCGTCATGAACGAGGTCTGCAGGTTCACGCCGATCATCACGCCCAGCCACACCGGGTCGACGCCCATGTTGAGCAGGATCGGCGCGGTGATCGGCAGGACGATGAAGATGATCTCGAACGTGTCGAGGATGAAGCCCAGCAGGAACATGATGAACATGACCACGAAGATCGCGCCGGCGACGCCGCCGGGCAGGTTGGTCAGGAACTCATGGACGAGGTTCTCGCCGCCCATCAGGCGGAAGACGATCGAGAACACCGAGGCGCCGAACAGGATGATGAACACCATCGAGGTGATCGACGCCGTCGAGATGGCGGCCTCGCGCAGCACCGAGAACGACAGGCGGCCGCGGGTGGCGGCGAGGATCATGGCGCCGACGGCGCCGACCGACGAGGCTTCCGTCGGCGTGGCGATGCCGCCGAGGATCGAGCCGAGCACGGCCACGATCAGCGCCAGCGGCGGGATCAGGGCGACCACGATCTCCTTGACGAGGCCCTTCTTCTCCTCCTCCGGCACCACGGTCGGCGGGCAGGATTTCGGATCGAAGATCGCCTTGAGGATGACCCAGCACAAATAGAGCGCGACCAGCACCAGCGAGGGGATCAGCGCGCCGGCGAACAGGTCGCCGACGGAGACCGGCACCGGGGCGAAGTTGCCCTTGGCCATCTGCACCTGGGCGTTGATGCCGGTCAGGATGTCGCCCATGAAGATGAGCACGGTCGAGGGCGGGACGATCTGGCCCAGCGTGCCCGACGCGCAGATGACGCCGCAGGCGAGCTTGGGGTCGTAGCCGGCGCGCAGCATGGCCGGCAGCGAGATCAGGCCCATGGTGACGACCGTGGCGCCGACGACGCCGGTGGAGGCGGCCAGCAGCGCGCCGACCAGGATGACCGAGATGCCGAGGCCGCCGCTCATGTTGCCGAACAGCTTGCCCATGGTGATGAGAAGCTGCTCGGCGATGCGCGAGCGTTCGAGCAGCACGCCCATGAAGATGAACAGAGGCACCGCCACCAGCACCTCGTTGGTCATGAAGCCGATGTAGCGGTTGGCGAGCGAGCCGAAATTGGACGGGTCGAACACGCCGAAGCACATGCCGACCGCGCCGAACATGAGCGAGACGCCGGCGAGCGAGAACGCCACCGGGAAGCCGAGCATGAGGAAGCCGATGATGCCGAAGAACATCAGGCCGGCGAGGATTTCGCCGATAAGGACGGGATCCATGTATGATTACTCCTGATGTACCGGATAGCGCAGCTTCTCGGGCAGCAGATGCTCCTGCCCGCGCAGCACCAGGATCGAGCGCAGCGCTATGGCGATGCCCTGGAGCGCGACGAGGACGACGAAGACGAGAATGAAGGTCTTGAGGATATAGAGGCCCGGCATGCCGCCGACATTGGCCGATGATTCGTGCAGCCGCCACGAGCGGGCGATGTAGTTCCAGCTATAGGCGTAGACCACCCAGCAGAACGGCAGCAGGAAGAGGAAGACGCCGACCAGGTCGACGATGGCCTTGGTGCGGATGGTGGCGGGCCGATAGAAGATGTCGACGCGCACATGGTCGTCGCGCAGCAGCGCGAAGCCGGCGACGGCGGTGAACATCGCGCCGTTCAGCCAGACATACAGGTCCTGCATCCACAGCACGGTGAAGCCGAGCGCGTAGCGCTGGACGACGACGGTGAAGCAGATCAATACCATGGCCAGCGAAAGCCATGCGAAGGTGTGGCCGACCAGCCGGTTCAACGCGCCGATCGATCTTATGATGAAAGCAAGGGCGTTCATGGGTTCCGTCTCCGAACCTCGATTTCAATGAAGTCGCCGTCAAATGGAAGACGCGGAGCGAAAGGCTCCTTCCTCCCCTTCTAGGCTCCCCCCGGCGACGCCGTCTCATTCGGGTGGACGACGTTTTGCGATCAGGCGGATTAGCAGCTTGAGCTATGCTTGAAAAGCGAGCCCGCGTCGTTTTCTTCGGCGGCGAGGATTTCGTTTGACGGAGGCGGCCGACATGGGAACACTGGCCGCCAAGGCACGCCGCGCCGACCGCGGCTACCCCGGAGGACCTGCGGAATGACCCTTCACGACGTTGCGCTCGACGACAAGTTCGACCTCGCCAGGGAGCGGATCTTCGTCTCGGGCGCGCAGGCGGTCGTGCGCATGCTGATGATGCAGCGCGAGCTCGACCGGCGCGCGGGGCTGAACACGGCGGGCTTCGTCACCGGCTATCGCGGCTCGCCGCTCGGCGGCCTCGACCAGCAGCTGTGGCTCGCCAGGCGCCAGCTCCAGTCGGCCGACGTCGTCTTCCAGCCCGGCCTCAACGAGGAGCTCGCCGCCACCGCCTGCTGGGGCACGCAGCAGACCGAGCTTCTGGGCGAGGGCAAGCACGACGGCGTCTTCTCGCTGTGGTACGGCAAGGGGCCGGGCGTGGACCGAACCGGCGACGTCTTCCGCCACGCCAACCTGGCCGGCTCGTCCAGGCACGGCGGCGTGCTGGCGCTGATGGGCGACGACCACACCGCCGAATCGTCGACCAACGCGCACGCCACCGAATTCGCCTTCGTCGACGTGATGATGCCGATCTTCAACCCGGCCGGCGTGCAGGAGCTGATCGACTACGGGCTCTACGGCTACGCGCTGTCGCGCTTCTCCGGCACCTGGGTGGCGGTGAAATGCGTCAAGGACAACATCGAATCGACGGCCTCCGTCGACGTGTCGCTCGACCGGCTCGGCATCGTCCTGCCCGAGTTCGACATGCCGCCCGGCGGCCTGAACATCCGCCACGAGCTCGACCAGTTCGCGCAGGAGAAGCGCCTGCACGACTTCAAGCGCGCGGCCGCCGCCGCCTTCATCCGCGCCAACAATCTCAACCGCATCGTCTATTCCGGCGGCGCCAACGCCAGGCTCGGCATCGCCACCGTCGGCAAGAGCTATCTCGACGTGCGCCAGGCGCTCGACGACATCGGCATCGGCGAGGCCGAGGCGAACCGGCTCGGCATCCGCCTGTTCAAGATCGCCTGCCCGTGGCCGCTCGACCTCGAGCACGTCGCGGAGTTCGCGCGGGGGCTGGAGACCATCGTCGTCGTCGAGGAGAAGCGGTCGCTGATCGAGACCCAGCTTCGCGAGGCGCTCTACGACCGGCCGGACCGGCCGCTGATCGTCGGCAAGAAGGACGAGCGCGGCGCCGCGCTGTTCCAGGCCGCCGGCGCGCTCGACCCCAACGACATCGCCATCGCGCTCGGCGAGCGCATCCTCAGGACCATCGGCCCGTCGCAGGAGATCGCCGCGCGCGTGTCGCGGCTGAAGCAGTTCCAGGCGATGCTGGCCGACACCAGGGACGTGGCGATCCGCACGCCCTATTTCTGCTCCGGCTGCCCGCACAATTCCTCGACGAAGGTGCCGGAGGGCTCGCTGGCGGCGGCCGGCATCGGCTGCCATTTCATGGCGCTGTGGATGGGCCGCTCGACGGTCGGCTTCACCGCCATGGGCGGGGAGGGCGCGCAATGGGTCGGGCAGGCGCCCTTCTCCAGGCGCGAACACATGTTCCAGAACCTCGGCGACGGCACCTACAATCATTCCGGCTCGCTGGCGCTGCGCTTCGCGCTCGCCAGCGGCGCCAACGTCACCTACAAGATCCTCTACAACGACGCCGTCGCCATGACCGGCGGCCAGCCGCACGAGGGCGGGCTCACCGTCGACATGATCGCCGCCCAGGTGCGCGCGGAAGGGGTGGAGCGCATCGCCGTCGTCACCGACGAGCCGGACAAGTATGCCGGCCGGATCGCCTTCCCGGCCGGCACGACCGTCCACCACCGCCGCGAGCTCGACGCCGTCCAGCGCGAGCTGCGCGAGGTCAAGGGCGTGAGCGTGCTCATCTACGACCAGACCTGCGCGGCCGAGAAGCGGCGGCGGCGCAAGCGCGGCACCTTCCCCGACCCCGACAAGCGCATCTTCATCAACGAGCTGGTCTGCGAGGGCTGCGGCGACTGCGGCATCGCCTCCAACTGCGTGTCGGTGCAGCCGGTGGAGACCGAGTTCGGCCGCAAGCGCCGCATAGACCAGTCCTCCTGCAACAAGGACTTCTCCTGCGTCGAGGGCTTCTGCCCCTCCTTCGTCACCGTCCACGGCGCGAAGATCAGGAAGGCGCAGGGGATCTCGGGCGCCACCGATCCGCTCGAGGGCGTGCCGGAGCCCGCGATCTTTTCGCTCGACCGCGACGGCTGGTCGGCCATCATCGACGGCATCGGCGGCACCGGCGTCGTCACCATCGGCGCGGTGCTGGGCATGGCCGCGCATCTGGAGGGCAAGGGCTGCGGCATGATCGACATGGCCGGCCTCGCCCAGAAGGGCGGCGCGGTGTTCTCGCACCTGCGCGTCGCGCGCACGCCGCAGGACATCCACGCCATCCGCGTCTCGGCCGGCAAGGCCGACCTGATCCTGGGCTGCGACCTCGTCGTCTCCGGCTCGCGCAAGGTGCTGGCCGCCGTGCGCGAGGGCGAGACCACCTTCGTCGTCAACACCGCCGAGGTGATGCCGGGCGACTTCGCCCGCTCCGCCGACTTCTCGCTGCCGACCGAGCGGCTGAAGAAGGCGATCCGCCAGGCGGCGGGCGAGGACCACGCGCATTTCTTCGACGCCACGAAGGCGGCCACCGTGCTGTTCGGCAACTCGCTCGGCGCCAACATGTTCATGCTCGGCTTCGCCTGCCAGCGCGGCGGGCTGCCGGTGTCGCCGCAGGCGGTGGAGAAGGCGATCGCGCTCAACGGCCAGGCGGTGGCGATGAACGTCGACGCCTTCCGCTGGGGCCGGCGCGCCGCGCACGATCCGGGTTTCGTGCAGGGCCTCGTCGAATCCTCGCGCAATCCCATGGCCGGGCGCGAGATCGCGCAGACGCTGGACGACATCGTCGCCCGCCGCGCCGACTTCCTGGCCGCCTACCAGGACGCGGCCTATGCCGGGCGCTACCGCGCCGCGGTCGCGGCGATCCGCGATGCCGAGGAGGCGGCCGTGCCCGGCTCGACCGCGGTGGCGCAAGCGGTGGCCAGGAACCTGTTCAGGCTGATGGCGGTGAAGGACGAGTACGAGGTCGCGCGCCTCTACAGCGACGGCTCGTTCCTGCGCCAGCTCTCGGGCCAGTTCGAATCGTGGGACAGCCTCGAATTCCACCTCGCGCCGCCGATCCTCGGCCGCAAGGGGCCGGACGGCAAGGCGAGGAAGTCGCGCTTCGGCCCGTGGATGATGAAGGGCTTCGCGGCGCTCGCCGCGCTCAGGGGCCTGCGCGGCACCGTCTTCGACGTCTTCGGCTACAGCGCCGAGCGGCGCATGGAGCGCAGGCTGCTCGCCGACTACGAGGCCGATCTCGAGCTGATACGGACCTCGCTGGCCCCGGACAGGATCGACGCGGCCGTGGCGCTCGCCTCCGTGCCGGGGGTGATCCGCGGCTTCGGGCACGTCAAGCACGCGAATGTCGGCAAGGCGGAATCGGAGCGGGTCAGGCAGATCAAGCGGCTCGCCGCGCCGCCGGCCCGGACGCTGAAGGCGGCCGAGTAGCAGCCGTCTTCCGCTCAATAAGCCTTTCTTAATACGACTTTGGGATTGTCGGGGTTCGGGGGCGGTGCTTCGGTATGCCGACAAGAGTCAAAAACGAGCTTCCGCTCGACATATACATACCGTTCGTTCAGACGCTGTTCCGCGACAGCGTGACCCTTGCCATCGGCTTCGCCGCGCAGACGCTGCTGATCGTCCTGGTCTACCTCAACACCGCCGATCCCATCTATCTGTGGCTTGCTGTGGCCATGGGCGTGCTGGCGGCGGTGCGGCTGGGAAGCCTGCGCCGCTACGCGCGCAAGCCCGAGCCCACCACCCGCGCCGAGGCGCAGGAGCGCGAGCGGGTCTACATCGTCTACGGCGCGGCGCACGGCCTGTTCCTCGGCCTGTTCTGCTTCCTCGCCATCTACTGGTCGCCCGACTATTTCGGCGAGATCGCGTCGATCTGCGTGACGCTCGCCTCCGCCACCTCCATCGCCGGGCGCAACTACGGCTCGCCGCGCATGGTCATGCTGTTCATCATGACCATGACGTGGCCGATCTCGGCCGGGTTCATCCTGCGCGGCGACATCTACCATGTCGTGCTGGGATGCCTGTCCATCCCCTTCTTCTTCGCCATCCGCCGCTTCGCGGCCAATGTCCGCGAGGTGCTGTTCGCCGCGCTGTGGGCGGAAAAGACCGCCAGGCGGCTCGCCCGGCGCTTCGACCGCGCGCTCAACACCATGACGTCGGGCCTGGTCATGCTGAGCCCCGAGGGCAAGGTGGTGGTCGCCAATGCGGAGGCCGCGGCGCTGATGAGGGTGAGCAGCGCCGACAAGCTGCTGGGCCGCACGCTGCGCGGCCTGCTGATGCGCGGCGTCGCCGGCGGCGTGCTCAGCCTCAAGGATTCGCGCTATGCCGAGGCCCAGCTCGCGCGGGCGCTGCGCGAGGGCAGGGGGCGCAAGGTGCTGCTGCGGCTGGAGGACGGCCGCTATTTCGAGTTCTCGGCCCGCGAGGGCGACGACGAGCTCGGCGTCATCACCTTCGACGAGGTGACGGCCCGCATCGAGGCCGAGGAGAGGATCCGGACCATGGCGCGCTACGACAGCCTGACCGGGCTGCCGAACCGCGCCTATTTCCACGAGCTGATGCGCGACTGCGTGCCGACGGGCGACCCCGACCGCCTCGTCGGCCTCGTCGTCTTCGACCTCGACGACTTCAAGAGCGTCAACGACACGCTGGGCCATCCCGTCGGCGACGGCCTGATCTATGCCGCGGCCGAGCGGCTTTCGTGCTTCGCCGGCGACGACGTCAAGGTCGGCCGCTTCGGCGGCGACGAGTTCATGATCTTCTTCAACGACGCCAAGGACAGGGACACCTTCGCGCGCGCCGTCGACGCCATCTTCGCGCAGCTCACCGGCGAGGCGGACGTCGCCGGCCACGCGCTGCGCATCCAGGTCAGCGCCGGCGCCGTGCTGGCGCGGGCTTGCGAGGCCGAGGTCGACGCGATGATCGTGCGTGCCGACCTCGCGCTCTACAAGGCCAAGGAGAACGGCAAGAACTGCTGGCTGCTGTTCGAGGAGGCGATGGACCGCGCCTTCCGCGACCGCCAGGTGATGAAGGCCGACCTGCGCCAGGCGGTCGAGACGGAGAACCTGCGCATCGTCTACCAGCCCATCGTGTCGATGCAGACCATGCGCATCGCAAGCTGCGAGGCGCTGTGCCGGTGGGACCATCCCGAGCTCGGTCCGGTGTCGCCGACCGTGTTCATCCCGCTGGCGGAGGAGATGGGCATCGTCTCGGCCATCAGCGCCTTCATGCTCAAGGCCGCCGCCGCCGAATGCGCCAGGTGGCCGGAGCCGGTCTGCGTGTCGGTCAACCTGTCGGCCAAGGACTTCCGCAGCGACGACATCGTGGCCAAGGTGCGCGCGGCGCTGGCCTCGTCGGGGCTCGCGCCCGAGCGGCTGGAGATCGAGGTGACGGAGACGGCGCTGCTCGACGACAGGGCGCAGACGCGCCGCTACATCGAGCAGCTGAAGGCGCTGGGCGTGCGCATCGCGCTCGACGATTTCGGCACCGGCTACTCCTCGCTCAGCTACCTGCACACGCTGCCGCTCGACAAGGTGAAGATCGACCGCTCCTTCATCGTCGACCTCACGCGCAGCCAGCGCTCGCTGGCGCTGCTCAAGGGCGTGGTCGACCTGTCGCGCTCGCTCGGCCTTGCCGTCACCATCGAGGGCGTCGAGACCTTCGACCAGCTCAAGACGCTCGCCTCCGAGATCAAGCCCGATCTCGTCCAGGGCTTCCTGTTCGGCTCGGCGCTGACCGCCTCGGGCATCTCGGCCATGTCCGGCTCGACCTGGGCCTTCGTGCGCGAAGGCCAGCCCGCCGCCCGCTCCGGCTCCTGATCCAGCCACTGCCCGTCCCGCCGCGCCTCCCGTGAGGGCGGCGCTGCCGCGCATCCTCCCGCTTCCGCACGACCGGGCCGGGCGTCGCCGCCGCGTGCGCTTCCCGGCCTTGTCGCCTGCCGGACGCCGCGGCCGCGGCGGCCGGCCTCGGTCGGCTTAACCATTTGTTAAGGTTAACGTTAGGTTAATCGGATCGTGGGCATTTTCGCCTTTACTGCGCACCCGCCGCGAATATCCTGATTGTGGCGGACAAATTGCAGGTACGGGGATTGCCCATGGTCACGAACGTGACGTCGCTGCAGGGGGCGACGGAAGAGCGGCGCGTCGCCGAAGCAGGCGGGGAAGACCAGCTCAGCTCTTTCGTCAGGAACATCTTCTCGATCCTGGAGCGCACCGAGTACCGGCGCTGCGAGAGCGGGGAAGACGTCGAGAACATCTATCGCCTGCGCTACAAGGCCTACCGGCGCACCGACATGGTGCCGCAGAACCCGAGTCAGGTCGTCCACGACGATCTCGACGACCTGCCCAACTGCCACCGCTTCGGCGTCTACATCGACGGCGAGCTGGTCAGCACGCTGCGCATCCACCACGTCACGCAGGCGCACGCCAGCTCGCCGTCCACCACCGTCTATCCCGACGTGCTCCTGCCGCGGCTGGCCGCCGGCCAGAGCTTCATCGACCCGAGCCGCTTCGCGGCAGACCCGGAATGGTCGAAGGCCTATCCGCAGATCCCCTATCTCACGCTGCGGCTGGCGGGCATGGCCTGCTTCCACTTCCAGGCGCCCTACTGCCTGTCGACGATCCGGCCCGACCATGCCGGCTTCTACCGGCGCATCTACGAATCCGAGCAGATCGGCGACCTGCGCGACTATCCCGGCCTCAACTACCAGGTGGTGCTCTACCAGGCCGACGTCAGCGCGATCAGGCTGCGCTCGTTCGTGCGCTTCCCGTTCTTCCGCTCCACGCCGATGGAGCAGCGGCTGATGTTCGGCCGCACGGCCAAGGGCGAGCCGGCGCCGCTGACCATCCTGCCCACGGCGCGCTACATGCGGCACGCGGCCTGAGACTTCTTGTCTTTCGCGCGCGGGGCGTCCATAAGCCTTCGCGGGAGCGGGCCGCATGGCAAGAGGGCCCGCGCGTCAGAGGCCCATGAATGCACGCGAAGACATCGTCCGCTCGGCCATCTGGGCCGGCGAGCTGACAGAGGAAGAGCTGGAGCGCGCCCGTCGCGGTCTGGTCGAGCGCCATTTCGCCAAGGGCGTCTATGTCTGCCATCGCGGCGACCGGCTCGACTGGTGGACCGGCGTCGTCAGCGGCCTCGTCAAGATCAGCGCCATCTCGCGCGACGGCAGGGCGATGACCTTCGCGGGGGCCACCGACGGCGGCTGGTTCGGCGAGGGCTCGGTGCTCAAGGACGAGCCGCGCAAATACGACATCGTGGTGATCCGCGACACGCGCATGGCCATGATGTCGCGCTCGACCTTCCTGTGGCTCTACGAGAACAGCCGCGGCTTCAGCCGCTATCTCGTGCGCGCGCTCAACGAGCGCATGGGCCAGTTCCTCGCCACCATCGAGCACGACCGCATCCTGGAACCCAAGGCGCGGGTGGCGCGCAACCTGTCGTGGTTCTTCAACCGCGTCCTCTATCCCGACGCCGGCTCGGCGGTGGAAATCAGCCAGGAGGAGCTGGGGCTTCTGGTCGGCGTCTCGCGCCAGGTGGTCAACCGCAGCCTGCACGAATTGCAGGAAGAGGGACTGCTCAGGGTCGAGCGCGGCCGGATCGTCGCGCTCGACATACCGGCGCTGACCGTCTACGGCGGCTGATCCCGCTTCCGGCCGCGGCCTTTCGCCCGGCGGCCGCTACCACCGCGCCGGCGACACGGTCGCGGCGATGCTGAAATCCGGCATATGTCAAGAGAGGGCGTCCGCTCGCACAAGCGCCCAGCACAAATGACAACATGGGGGCCTGTCTGTCAAGCTCCGTGTTGCCTGCCGGGCGATTTCATGAAAACTTCCCCTTCAAAGCGGGAAGTTCCGGCGGGCGGGGGAGCGCCTTGCGGGACAAGGTGGCCAAAGAAGCCACATGGGAGGAAACGGGACGTGGCTCAGACGACCATGCTCGACACATTTCCGAAATATCTGCTGCTCAACGCCGAGCGGTTCGGCGACCGGCCAGCCATGCGCCACAAGGACTACGGCATCTGGCAGACCTGGACGTGGAGCCGGCAGCTCGACGAGATCCGCGCCTTCGCGCTCGGCCTTCAGGCGCTGGGCTTCTCCCGCGGCGACAAGGTCGCCGTCGTCGGCGCCAACCGGCCGCGCCTCTACTGGACCTTCGCGGCGGTGCAGTCGCTGGGCGGCGTGCCGGTGCCGGTCTATGCCGACGCGGTGGCCGAGGAGATGGCCTATGTGCTCGACCATGCCGGCGTGCGATTCGCCGTGGCGCAGGACCAGGAGCAGGTCGACAAGCTGCTTTCGTTCCGCGAGACGATCCCGGCGCTGACCGACATCGTCTACGACGAGCCGCGCGGCCTGCGCGACTATCCGCGCGAGCGGTTGCACGACTTCGCCGAGGTGCAGGCGGCCGGGCGCGCCGCGCTCGCCGCCGACCCGGCCAGGGGCCGCGCCTGGGAGGAGGGCGTGCGGGCCGGCAGCGGCGACGACGTGTCGGTGATGCTCTACACCTCCGGCACCACCGGCCGCTCCAAGGGCGTGGTGCTGACGGCGGCGGCTTCCGTCAAGGCCGCGCTCGACACGGTGCGCTTCGACGGGCTGACCGAGAAGGACAGCGTGCTCGCCTACCTGCCGCTGGCATGGGTCGGCGACCACTATCTCAACTTCGCGCAGGGCTATGTCTCGGGCTTCTGCATGAACTGCCCGGAAAGCCAGCAGACCGTGGCCCAGGACATGCGCGAGATCGGCCCCACCTTCTACTTCGCGCCGCCGCGCGTGTTCGAGTCGCTGCTGACCAGCGTCACCATCCGCATGGAGGATGCCGGCCGTTTCAAGCAATGGCTCTTCCGCCACTTCATCGAGGTGGCGAGGAAGCACGGCGAGGCGATCCTGGAGAAGCGGCCGGTGCCGCTGTCTGGCCGGCTCGCCTACGCGCTCGGCGACTTCATGCTCTACGGCCCGCTGAAGAACGTGCTCGGCATGTCCAACATCCGCGTCGCCTACACCGCGGGCGAGGCGATCGGCGCCGACCTGTTCTCGTTCTTCCGCTCGCTCGGCATCAACCTCAAGCAGCTCTACGGCCAGACCGAAGCCTTCCTCTACGTGACGGCGCAGAAGGACGGCCAGGTGCGCGCCGACACGGTCGGCCCGGCCGCGCCCAATGTCGAGATCAGGATCGCCGACAATGGCGAGGTGCTGTTCCGCTCGCCGGGGCAGTTCTCCGGCTACTACAAGGAAGACGACAAGACGGCGGAGGTGCTGACGGAGGACGGGTTCATCAGGACCGGCGACGCCGGCTTCTTCGAGGCCGACGGGCAGCTCAAGATCATCGACCGCGCCAAGGACGTGGGCAAGCTGAAGGACGGCTCGCTGTTCGCGCCCAAATACATCGAGAACATGCTGAAGTTCTTCCCCAACATCAAGGAGGCGGTGGCCTTCGGCGACGGACGCGACTTCTGCGCCGCCTTCATCAACATCGACCTGACGGCGGTGGGCAACTGGGCCGAGCGCAACAACATCGCCTATGCCTCCTACCAGGAGCTGGCGGGCCATCCCAGGGTCTACGACATCATCGCCGGCCACGTGAACGAGGCCAACCGCAGGCTGGCGCAGGAGCCGATGATGGCCGGCGCGCAGGTCGCGCGCTTCCTCATCCTGCACAAGGAGCTCGACGCCGACGACGGGGAACTGACGCGCACGCAGAAGGTGCGCCGCTCCTTCATCGCCGATCGCTACGGCGAGCTGATCGAGGCGCTCTACGACGGCTCGACCGAGAAGTACGTCGAGACCGAGGTGACGTTCGAGGACGGCCGCAAGGGCCGCATCAGCGCCACGGTCAGGATCGCCGACGCGGCCGTGCACGGCCGGCCCGCGCGGCCGCACGCGGAGGCCGCCGAATGAACGCGCATCCCGCCATCGGCCCGGCCCTCGGGCAGCCCGACGCCTCCGACGACGGCATCGCCAAGGGCGAGGTGCTCCTGAAGGTCGACAACGTGTCGCTGTCCTTCGGCGGCGTGAAGGCCATCACCGACATCTCCTTCGATGTCAGGAAGGGCGAGATCCGCGCCATCATCGGGCCGAACGGCGCCGGCAAGACCTCGATGCTCAACGTCGTCAACGGCTTCTACACGCCGCAGCAGGGCATCATCACCTTCCGCGGCGTCGAGCGCCGGGCGATGAAGCCGCACCACGCCGTGCGCCAGGGCATCGCCCGCACCTTCCAGAACGTCGCCCTGTTCAAGGGCATGACGACGCTGGAGAACATCATGGCCGGCCGCTCGGTGCACATGCACCGCAACGTCTTCTGGCAGATGCTGTGGCACGGGCCGGCGCTGAAGGAGGAGATCGAGCACCGCGAGAAGGTCGAGGAGATCATCGACTTCCTCGAGATCGAGCACATCCGCCGCACGCCGGTGGGCAAGCTGCCCTACGGCCTGCAGAAGCGGGTCGAGCTCGGCCGGGCGCTGGCGATGGAACCTTCCCTTCTGCTGCTCGACGAGCCGATGGCGGGCATGAACCTCGAGGAGAAGGAGGACATGAGCCGCTTCATCATCGACGTCAACCAGCAGCGCGGCACCACCATCGCGCTCATCGAGCACGACATGGGCGTGGTCATGGACCTGTCCGACCGCGTCGTGGTGCTCGACTATGGCAAGAAGATCGCCGACGGGCCGCCCGACGAGGTCAAGAACGACCAGGCGGTCATCGACGCCTATCTCGGCGTGGCGCACTGACGAAAGGGCACGGCAGCATGGACTTTCTGCACTCGATCCTCGTGAAGCCCTTCGCCGACATGGCGAGCGCACCCGACTTCCTGATCCAGGTGTTGTGGGAGGGCATGGTCTCGGGCGTGCTCTACGCGCTGATCGCGCTCGGCTTCGTGCTCATCTTCAAGTCGTCGCGCATCTTCAACTTCGCGCAGGGCATCATGGTGGTGTTCGCCGCGCTCACGCTGGTGGGCCTGCACGAGCGCGGCGTGCCGGCGCTGCTCGCCGTGCCGCTGACGCTGGTGGTGATGTTCTTCCTCGCCGTCGGCATCGAGCGGGTGGTGCTGCGGCCGCTGGTCAACCAGCCCGACATCATCCTGTTCATGGCCACGATCGGCATCACGCTGTTCCTGATCGGCTTCGGCGAGACGATCTTCGGCGGCGAGAACAAGCGCATGATCACGCAGGAGCTGGGCATCCCGACCGGAAGCTACATCTTCGAGCCGTTCGGCGGCTTCGTCTCCATCGAGCAGAAGGACATCACCGCCGTGATCGGCGCGATGGTGCTGGTCGCGGGGCTGCTTCTGTTCCTCAACAAGTCGAAGATGGGCCGCGCCATCCGGGCGCTGGGCGACGACCACCAGGCCGCGCTTTCGGTCGGCATCTCCTTGTCCACCATCTGGGTGCTGGTGTGGTTCATCGCCGGCGTCATCGCGCTCGTCACCGGCATCGCCTGGGGCGCGCGGGCGGGCGTGTCCTTCGCGCTGGAGGTCATCGCCTACAAGGCGCTGCCGGTCCTGATGCTGGGGGGGCTGGAATCGGTGATGGGCGCCATCATCGGCGGGCTGATGATCGGCGTGCTGGAGAAGCTGTTCGAGATCTACTGGGGCCAGCCGCTTCTGGGCGGCAACACCGAGGTCTGGTTCGCCTACATGCTCGCCCTCCTCGTGCTGCTGTTCCGGCCGCAGGGCCTGTTCGGCGAGAAGATCATCGAGCGGGTGTGAGGTAGCTACCAATGCTCTATCGCGTCGCCGGACAGTTCAAGACCAGCTACGAGGCCGACTACGCGCTGTTCCCGGTGCGGCAGGACGCCTGGCTGCTCGCCTTCATCCTGCTGCTCGCCTTCGTCGTCTTCCCGATGACGGCCAACGAGTTCGTGTTCCGGGCGCTGCTGATCCCGGTGCTGATCTACTCGCTGGCGGCGCTGGGCCTCAACATCCTGACCGGCTATGCCGGGCAGCTCTCGCTCGGCACCGGCGCCTTCATGGGCGTGGGCGCCTATGCCTGCTACAAGCTGGTGACGATCTTCCCCGAGATGAACTTCGTGATCGCGCTCGCGATCTCGGGCCTGTTCTCGGCAACGGTCGGCATGGCCTTCGGCCTGCCGTCGCTCAGGATCAAGGGCTTCTACCTCGCCATCGCCACGCTCGCCGCGCAGTTCTTCCTGGTGTGGCTGTTCCAGAAATGGGCGTGGCTCTACAACTACAACACCTCGGGCGCGATCCAGGTGCCGAACATCGACATGTTCGGCGTCACCGTCGCGGGGCCGAACGCCACCGCCATCGTCCAGTACTACTTCGTGCTGGCCATCGTGTGCGCGATCACCTTCCTCGCCATCAACATCACGCGCGGGCGCATCGGCCGCATCTGGAAGTCGGTGCGCGACATGGACATCGCCGCCGAGCTGGTCGGCATCAACCTGATGAAGGCCAAGCTCATGGCCTTCTTCGTGTCGTCCTACATCGTCGGCATCGCGGGCGCGCTGTTCGTGTTCCTGTGGCGGGGCGCCGCGGAGGCCGCCCTGTTCGACATCCCGCTGTCGTTCAGGGTGCTGTTCATCGCCATCATCGGCGGGCTCGGCTCGATCCTCGGCAACTATCTCGGCGCGATCCTGATCGTGGCGCTGCCGGTGATCCTGTCGACGGTGCCGCGCGCCTTCGGCCTGCCGATCTCGCCGTCCATGGTCGAGCACCTCAACATCATGGTCGTCGGCGCGCTCATCATCACCTTCCTGATCGTGGAGCCGCACGGCCTGGCCCGCTACTGGGCCATCATACGGGAGAAGCTGATCATCTGGCCGTTCCCGCACTGATTGCCAGCCCGCGGCCGGGGCCGGCCGCCGGCAAGAGGACGGGCGGCCCTTCGAGCCGCCGGAAAAACGGGGTGAGTTCGCCCGATCCGATCCGGAAAAACGAACGACTGGAGGAGACGACATGAAGACGAAGACGAGAATGATGGTTCTTTCGGCCGCGTTCGCCGTATCGTCCGCCCTTGCGGCGACGGCGGCGATGGCGCAGGACAAGATCCACATCACCAACCTGTCCTACCGCACCGGCCCGTTCGCGGCGACCGGCACGCCGGTGATGAACGGCCAGCGCGACTACATGATCATGCTCAACGAGCGCGACGGCGGCGTCAACGGCGTCGAGATCGTCTACGACGAGTGCGAGACCGGCTACAACACCGAAAAGGGCGCCGAGTGCTACGAGCAGACCAAGGGCCAGAGCATCGTCACCCAGCCGTGGTCGACCGGCATCACGCTTCAGGTGCTGCCGCGCACCAATGTCGACAAGATCCCGATCCTGGCGCCCGGCTACGGCTTCTCGCCGATGCAGGACGGCACGGTGTTCCAGTGGGCCTTCAACCCGCCGGCCTCCTACTGGGACGGCGCCTCGATGCTGCTGCAATATGTGGCCAATGGCGATTTCGAGAGCCTCAGGGGCAAGAAGATCGTCCTGCTGCATCTCGACGCGCCCTACGGCAAGGAGCCGATCCCGCTGTTCGAGGCCTATGCCGCAAAGCACGGCTTCACCTTCCTGCCGATCCCCGTCGGCGTGACCGAGATGCAGAACCAGTCGGCGCAGTGGCTGCAGATTCGCCGCGAGAACCCGGACTTCGTCTTCATGTGGGGCTGGGGCGCGATGAACGCCGGCGCGCTGACGGAAGCCGTCAAGACGCGCTTCCCGATGGAGAAGTTCCTGGCGATCTGGTGGTCCAGCTCCGACGCTGACCTGAAGACCGTCGGCGAGGCGGGCAAGGGCTACAGGGCGATCAACTGGAACGTGCCCAACTCCGAATCGAAGGTGATGCAGGACGTCAAGAAGTATGTCGTCGACGCCGGCAAGTCGCTGTTGCCGCCGGCCGAGTTCGACTACGTCTTCTACCAGCGCGGCATCGTCATCTCGATGTTCGCCATCGAGGCGGTCAAGGCGGCGCAGGCGCATTTCGACACCAAGGTCGTCAATGCCGAACAGCTTCGCTGGGGGCTTGAGAACCTCAAGCTCGACGAGGCGGCGCTGGAGGAGCTCGGCTTCACCGGCATGGTCGCTCCGTTCTCGACCTCCTGCTCCAACCATACCGGCAATGCCGGCGGCTGGATCCTCGAATGGGACGGGGCGAAGTTCAACCGCGTCTCCGATCTGCTCAAGGCCGACCAGGAGGCGATCGCGCCGCTGGTGGAGAGCGGGGCCAAGGCCTACGCCGAATCCAACGCGCCGTGGCCGGTCAACGAGGACTGCAAGTCCTGATCGCGCGCCGATCCTGAACAGCTTGCCCCTCCCCTGCGCAAAGGGGGAGGGGCGAACCACCACCGGAGCCGCCATGACCACGCCAGCAGCCGTTCCCGCGCCCGCCGACACGATCCTGTCGGTCAACAACATCGAGGTGATCTACGACCACGTCATCCTGGTGCTGAAGGGCGTGTCGCTTTCGGTGCCGCGCGGCGGCATCACGGCGCTGCTGGGCGCCAACGGCGCCGGCAAGACCACGACGCTGAAGGCGATCTCCAACCTGCTCCACGCCGAGCGCGGCGAGGTGACGAAGGGCAGCATCGTCTTCGAGGGCGAGGAGGTGCAGGCGCTGTCGCCCAACGACCTCGTTCGGCGCGGCTGCATCCAGGTCATGGAGGGGCGGCACTGCTTCGGCCACCTGTCGGTCGAGGACAACCTGCTGACCGGCGCCTTCACCCGCCGCGACGGCCATTCCGCCATCCGCGACGACCTCGAGATGGTCTACCAGTATTTCCCGCGGCTCAAGGTGCGCCGCGCCTCGATGGCCGGCTACACCTCCGGCGGCGAGCAGCAGATGACGGCGATCGGCCGGGCGCTGATGAGCCGGCCCAAGATGATCCTGCTCGACGAGCCGTCGATGGGGCTTGCGCCGCAGCTCGTGGAGGAGATCTTCGAGATCGTGCGCAAGCTCAACGAGGAGCAGGGCGTGTCCTTCCTGCTGGCCGAGCAGAACACCAACATCGCGCTGCGCTACGCCAAATACGGCTACATCCTGGAATCGGGGCGCATCGTGCTCGACGGCGAGGCCAGGGCGCTGCGCGAGAACGAGGACGTCAAGGAGTTCTATCTCGGCGTCGGCGGCGAGGGCCGCAAGTCGTTCCGCGACGTCAAGCACTACAAGCGCAGGAAGCGCTGGCTGGCGTGAGGCGGCGGCCGGCGTCGCCCGCCGCCCTGGCGCCCCGGCCGCTGGAGGTCGTGCGCGCAAGCGGCGGCGGCGCCCGGCAGGGCGTCCTCGTCATTCATTCCTGGTGGGGCCTCACCGACTCGTTCCGGGCCTATGGAGAGGCGCTGGCGAAAGAGGGCTTCGTGGTCGGCCTCGCCGACCTGTTCGACGGCCGCACCGCTTCCGACGTCGCCGAAGCGAAGGCGCTCAGGGCGATGCGCCGGTCCGAACCGATGTACCGCACGCTCATGCGCGATCTTGCGGGGTTGCGAAAGGAAGCCGGAACCGAGCGGGTGGGGCTGGTCGGCTTCTCGATGGGCGGGCACTGGGCGGTCTGGCTCTCGCAGAGGCCGGAGCTGCCCGTGGCGGCCGCCGTGCTCTACTACGCCGCCCGCGCCGGCGACTTCGGTGGCAGCCGGGCATCCTATCTCGCCCATTTCGCGGCCGAGGACGGCTGGGTCTCGGCCGCCGCGCGCAAGCGCATGGAAAAGGAGATCGCCAAAGCCGCGCGGCCTTACCGGGCGCATGTCTATCCGGGAGCCGGGCACTGGTTCGCCGAGAACGACAGGCCCGAATACGAGCCGGCCGCGGCGGCACTGGCGTTCGCGCGAACCGTCGGGCATCTCCGCGCCTGCCGGGCTTAGTGAACCCGGGAGCGGACGCCAGCCGTTCGCCCGCCGGCGCGGCGCATCGCGAGCGGCACGTCAATCCTGCCATTGCCCTCCGGGTCCGTTTTCGCTATCAGCGGATCGAGATCTGATGTGGAGGGAATTCGACCATGGCAGACAACGCCACCACCGGCCCGGTCGAACTGGGCGCGGACATGGACTACGCCGAGCACGAGAAGACCTATTCGCTGTTCCTCGGCCTCACCAAGTACATCGCGTTGATAACCGCTGCGCTGCTGATCGCGATGGCGTTCGGCTTCTTCACGGCGGCGGGCTTCATCTCCTCCACCATCCTGTTCATCCTCATCTGCGCGGTCGGCGCCTACCTGCTGCGCTAGCGCGGCGAGCCGGCGGCTGAAACGTGTTCCCCGCGGTCCGCGAGGCGGCCGCAGGTGTCGGGGTGGGCTGAGCCCGAAAGGAATTGCCGGTGGGACAGGTAGTTTTCGTTCCGAAAGAGATTGACGCGATCGAGACGCGGGTCGCCGCCTCGCCGGAAACGGTGAAGCGGCTGGTCGGGCTCGGCTTCCAGGTGGTGGTGGAGAAGGGCGCGGGCGATGCCTCGCGCATTCCCGACGCCGACTTTTTGGCCGCCGGCGCCGCCATCGGCAAGGCGTCCGACGCGGGCAGGGCCGATCTGGTCCTGAAGGTGCGCCGGCCGGGCGCGGCCGAGCTTGCCGGCTACAAGCGCGGCGCGCTGGTCATCGCCACGGTCGACCCCTACGGCAACGAGGATGCGGTGGCCGCGCTGGCCAGGGCTGGCGTCTCGGCCTTCGCCATGGAGTTCATGCCGCGCATCACCCGCGCGCAGGTCATGGACGTGCTGTCCAGCCAGGCCAACCTCGCCGGCTACCGCGCGGTGATCGACGCGGCCGCCGAATACGACCGGGCGCTGCCGATGATGATGACGGCGGCGGGCACCGTGCCGGCCGCCAAGGTGTTCATCATGGGCGTCGGCGTTGCCGGCCTTCAGGCCATCGCCACCGCGCGGCGTCTCGGCGCGGTCGTCACCGCCACGGACGTTCGCCCCGCCGCAAAGGAGCAGGTCGCCTCGCTGGGCGCGAAGTTCCTCGCGGTCGAGGACGAGGAGTTCAAGGCGGCCGAGACCGCCGGCGGCTACGCCAAGGAGATGTCGAAGGAATACCAGGCCAAGCAGGCCGCGCTCACCGCCGACCACATCGCCAAGCAGGACATCGTCATCACCACGGCGCTGATCCCCGGCCGCCCCGCGCCGAAGCTGGTCTCCGCCGCCATGGTCGCCTCGATGAAGCCCGGCTCGGTGATCGTCGACCTCGCGGTCGAGCGCGGCGGCAATGTCGAGGGCGCGGTGGCGGGCGAGATCGTCACCACCGCGAACGGGGTGAGGATCGTCGGCCACCTCAACGTGCCGGGCCGCGTCGCCTCCTCCTCGTCGCTGCTCTACGCCAAGAACCTCTACGCCTTCGTCGAGACGCTGGTCGACAAGGAGACCGGGACGCTCAAGGTCAATGTCGAGGACGAGCTGGTCAAGGCGACGCTGCTGACCCATGAGGGCAGGATCGTCCATCCGAACTTCGCCGATGCGAAGGTCGAGGCCGCGCCCGCGACGGCGAAGGCCGCCGACAACGCTGCTGACAAGGCCGGTCCCGGCAAGACGACCCCCGGCAAGGCGGCCGACGCCGCGCCGAAGAAGCGCGGGCGCAAGCCCGCCGTGCCGGCCGCCGCCGGCGACGCGCAGGCGGCCGCCGCGCCGAAGAAGCGTGGCCGTCCCGCCAAGGCGGCGAAGACCGAGCAGGACAAGGCCGAGCAGGACAAGGCCAACCGGACCGAGGGAGGCGCGTGATGGAAGAAAACGGCGCTCTGGAGCAGGCGATCAACCAGCTCGAGCAGGCGGCCGCCGCCGTGCGGCTGGCCTTCCAGGACGAAAGGGCCGGGCAGGCCGCCGAGGCGGTCGCCGCCGGCGCGGGAGCCGCGACCGGGATCGACCCGTTCGTGTTCCGCTTCGCCATCTTCGTGCTGGCGATCTTCGTCGGCTACTACGTGGTGTGGTCGGTGACGCCGGCGCTGCACACGCCGCTGATGTCGGTCACCAACGCCATCTCGTCGGTCATCGTCGTCGGCGCGCTGCTTGCGGTCGGCATCTCGGCCTCGGGGCTCGCCACCGGCTTCGGCTTCGCAGCGCTGGTGCTCGCCTCGGTCAACATCTTCGGCGGCTTCCTCGTCACCCAGCGCATGCTGGCCATGTACAAGAAGAAAGAGAAGTGAGCCTGACCGATGAGTGAGAACCTCGCTTCCTTCCTCTACCTCGTTTCCGGCGTGCTGTTCATCATGGCGCTGCGCGGCCTGTCGCATCCGACGACCAGCCGCCAGGGCAATGTCTACGGCATGATCGGCATGACCATCGCCATCGCCACCACGCTGGTGCTGGCGGCGCCGTCGCTCAGTGGCTTCGTGCTGATCGTGGCCGGCATCGCCATCGGCGGCGGCGTCGGCGCGGTGATCGCAAAGCGCATCGCCATGACCTCGATGCCGCAGCTGGTCGCCGCCTTCCACTCGCTCGTCGGCCTCGCCGCCGTGCTGGTGGCGGCGGCCGCCGTCTACGCGCCGGAAAGCTTCGGCGTCGGCACGGTCGGCCACATCCACACCCAGGCGATCATCGAGATGAGCCTCGGCGTCGCGATCGGCGCCATCACCTTCACCGGCTCGATCATCGCCTTCCTCAAGCTCGACGGCCGCATGTCGGGCAAGCCGATCATGCTGCCGGGCCGCCATGCGGTGAACGCGGCGATCGCGATTGCGCTGGTCGTGCTCGTCGTCATGCTGGTCTCGACCCAGTCGACCACCGTCTTCTGGCTGATCGTGGCGCTGTCGCTGCTTCTGGGCGTGCTGATCATCATCCCCATCGGCGGCGCCGACATGCCCGTCGTCGTGTCGATGCTCAACTCCTATTCGGGCTGGGCCGCGGCCGGCATCGGCTTCACGCTCGGCAACCTGGCGCTGATCATCACCGGCGCGCTGGTCGGCTCCTCGGGCGCGATCCTGTCCTACATCATGTGCAAGGGCATGAACCGCTCCTTCATCTCGGTCATCCTCGGCGGCTTCGGCGGCGAGACGGCGGCTCAGGCCGACGACGGCATCGAGCGCACGGTCAAGCAGGGCTCGGCCGACGACGCCGCCTTCCTGATGAAGAACGCCTCGAAGGTCATCATCGTGCCGGGCTACGGCATGGCGGTGGCGCAGGCGCAGCACGCGCTGCGCGAGATGGCCGACAAGCTCAAGGAGGCCGGCGTCGAGGTCAAGTACGCCATCCACCCGGTCGCGGGCCGCATGCCCGGCCACATGAACGTGCTTCTGGCTGAGGCCAACGTGCCCTATGACGAGGTGTTCGAGCTGGAGGACATCAACTCCGAGTTCGCGCAGGCCGACGTGGCCTACGTCATCGGCGCGAACGACGTCACCAACCCCTCGGCGCGCGACGACAAGTCCTCGCCGATCTACGGCATGCCGATCCTCGACGTCGACAAGGCGCGCACCTGCCTGTTCGTCAAGCGCTCGCTCGGCTCCGGCTATGCCGGCATCGACAACACGCTGTTCTACAAGGACGGCACGATGATGCTGCTCGGCGACGCCAAGAAGATGACCGAGGAAATCGTCAAGGCGATGGATCACTGAGCGGCATTGCCGCGCCCGCACACGTCCCGGCGCATCTGCGCCGGGCCATATTCCTCGCCCATCCCGAACTTGCCGGCCGGCGGCTGCGCGTCGCGGGCCGGGGCTGGCACAGCCTCGCCGTCGAGGCCGACGGGCGTCTGATCCTCAAGTTTCCCGAAGGCGGGGAAGCCTGCGCGGCGTTGCGGCGCGAGGCGCGGCTGCTCGCCGCCGTCGGCCCGCATCTGACGATGCCGGTGCCGCGCATGACGCTGCACGAGGGGCCGCCGCTGCATTCCACGCACGGGAAGCTGCCCGGCGGCACGCTGGAGCGCGCGGCCTATGCGCGGCTTGCCGAGCCGGCAAAGGACCGGCTCGCCGCCGATCTGGCGCTGTTCTTCGCCGAGCTGCACGCCCTCGACGTCGAGGCAATGCGCGAGGCGGGTGCGCAGCCCGTCGGCTGGTGGGACACTTCCGACGGGACGCTCGCCCCCGTCTGGGATATGCTGCCGCGCGCGATCGCGGCCGAGGCGGCCGGGGCGCTCGCCGCCTTCCGCGCGCTCGGGCCGGACCCGCTCGGCGAGCGCTACGGCTTCTTCGACGCCCATGGCTGGAACATGGCCTTCGACGAAGCGGCGCAGCGGCTCAACGGCATCTTCGATTTCGCCGATTCCGGCGTCGCTCCCGTCCATCGCGAGTTCGCGCCCGTCTCGCTGGTCGAGCCGGACCTTGCCGCAAGGGCGGCACACGCCTATGAGCGGGCCACCGGCCGGCCGCTCGACCGGCGGCGCATCTTCCTCATCACCGCCGCGATGCGGCTGTCGGAGCTTGCCGGGGAGATCGCGGCGCGCGGCAATGTGGAGTGGGTGCGCGGCCTCGTGGTAGAATGGTTCACGCAGCGGGCCGTGCGCTGACGGCGGGGCCGCTTCGGCCGGGCGCTTGCAAGCGGTTAGCCGGCTGCTATGGTTCCTGCCACATTCGCCGATCCGCGCTTGCGGATAATTGCAGTATCGTCATCGAACTGTATCATAGCGAAAATAAACGCGGGCAATCCGCAACAAGCAGGGAGAGATTTCCATGACCGCCATCCATCGCCGCACCCTCCTGAAAGGCGCGGCCGCCACGGCCGGCCTGACGCTCGCCGCGCCGTTCGTGTCGAGGACCTGGGCGCAGGGCTCGTCCGGCTCGGTCAACATCTTCGCCTGGGCGGGCTATCTCAACGACGACATCCTCGGCGCGTTCGAGAAGGCCACCGGCATCAAGGCCAACTACACGCCCTACGGCACCAACGACGAGCTGCTCAACCAGCTCCGCGCCAACAACGGCGCGGGCTTCGACATCATCTGGCCGACCGTCGACCGCGTGCCGAACTATGTCGAGTTCGGCCTCGTGCAGCCGATCGACGAATCGAAGGTCGAGGTCGCCCGCTGCCTGCCGAGCGCCTGGACCAACTCGGCCAATCTCGGCGCCGTCGTCGACGGCAAGCGCTACCAGGTGCCGGCCGACTGGGGCACGGAGGCGATCGCCTTCGACCGCGACCAGCAGCCGCTCGAATACGGCTCGGCTTCCTACGGCGACATCTGGAAGCCGGAGAACGCGGGCAAGGCCACCGTGCGCGGCCATTCGAGCCTCGTCGGCCTCGGCCTGTGGCTGGAAGCCGAGGGCAAGCTGCCGCGGCCGCTGCTCGACGCCTTCAAGACGCCGGAGGCGCAGGTCGAGGTCTTCGACGCGATCCTGGTCGAGGCCATCGCGCGCAAGGGCAACATCGTCCAGTTCTGGTCGAACGAGAACGAGGCGCAGGGCGCGTTCCGCGTCAACGGCGCCACCATCGGCCAGACCTGGGATTCGACCGCCGCCGCGCTCGCCAAGGAAGGGCTGCCGGTGGGCTTCGTCGCGCCGAAGGAAGGCGCGCTCGCCTGGATGGAGGGCGTGTCGATCCCCTCGGGCGCGGCCAATCTGGAGCAGGCCTACGCCTTCATCAACTGGTTCCTGACGCCGGAAGCGGGCGCGGCCTATTCCAACGCCACCTCGATCAACTCGACGGCGGTGGGCGCTGCCGACCTGCTCTCCGACGAGGCCAAGGCGTTCTTCGCCGCCGCCTATCCGGGCGACGCGCTCGACAAGCTGTGGTGGTGGCCGGTGCAGGAAAGCTGGTACGTGGCCAAGCGCAACGAGTATCAGGACAAGTTCCTCTCGGCCTGACGATCCTTCGGCCGGGGGCGGTCCGCCGCCCCCGGCCTCCTGACGAGGAGGAACGATGTCGCGTTCCGTCGAGCTCCACGACGTCGGCATGAGTTTCGGCGCCACGCGCGCCGTCCGCGACGTGTCCTTCACCGTCGAGGGCGGCGAGTTCTTCTCGATCCTCGGGCCTTCCGGCTGCGGCAAGACCACGCTGCTGCGCATGATCGCCGGCTTCCTGGAGCCGACGGAAGGCCGCATCCTGATCGGCGGCCGCGACATGGCGGGGCTTGCGCCCAACCAGCGGCCCACGGCGATGATCTTCCAGACGCTGGCGCTGTTCCCGCTGATGAGCGTGTGGGAGAACATCGCCTTCGGGCTGGAGGCGCGCGGCGCGTCCAGGGCCGAGCGGCGCAGGAAGGCGGCCGAGCTTCTCAAGCTGATCGCGCTCGAAGGCTATGGCGACAGGAAGCCCGGCGAGCTTTCCGGCGGCCAGAGGCAGCGCGTGGCGATCGCGCGCGCGCTCGCGGTCGAGCCGCAGGTGCTCCTCCTCGACGAGCCGCTGTCGGCGCTCGACCTCAAGCTGCGCCAGCACATGCGCGCCGAGCTGCGCGCGCTCCAGAAGCGCACCGGCGTGACCTTCATCTACATCACCCACGACCAGTCGGAGGCGCTCGCCATGTCCGACCGCATCGCGGTGATGTCGGCGGGCGTGCTTCAGCAGGTCGGCGCCCCGCGCGACCTCTACGACAACCCGCAGACGCCCTTCGTGGCCAACTTCGTCGGCGAGACCAACGCCGTTCCCGGCAAGGTGGCCGAGCTCGCGGACGGCTTCGCCGTGGTCGAGACCGGCATGGGGCGGCTGCGCGGCCGCGCCGGCCCCGGCCTCGGCGTCGGGCAGGACGCGACCCTTTACGTGCGGCCCGAGGCGCTCGGCGCGGCCGGGGCCGGCAACCGCCTGACCGCGACGGTCGAGCGCATCGACTTCGAGGGCGCGTTCGCGCTGGCGCACGGCCATTTCGACGACGGCGCGGCGCTCGTCGCCGCCATTCCCGGCACCGAGCTGGAGAACGCGCCCGGGATCGGCGGCCGCGCCGCCTTCGGCTTCTCGCCCGAGCGGGCGGTGGTGCTGCCCGATGGCTGAGCTCTACCGGCGATTCGGCGCGGGGCTCGCCACGGTCTTCGTGGCGCTGGTCCTCCTGTGGCTGGTCGGCATGGTGCTGGCGCCCAACGTCATGATGATCGACTATGCGCTGCGGCCCAACCTGCCGCCGGCGCGGATCGGCGGGCCGGACGACGTCTATTCGCTCGACAACATCCTCTACCTCGCCAACGAGGGCGTACACCGCGCCATCTTCCTCAAGACGGTGTGGGCGAGCGCCTTCGTCGCCTTCGTCACCTTCGTCGTCTGCTACCCGCTCGCCTTCTGGCTCGCCCAGCACGCCACGCCCGCCCAGACCGGCATCGCCATCCTGGCGCTGACCATCCCCTTCTGGATCAACGAGGTCTTGCGCACGCTCGCCTGGTACATCCTTCTCGCCTTTCGCGGGCCGCTCAACGCGCTGCTGCTCGGGCTCGGCGTCATCGACGAGCCGATGCGCTGGTATGGAAACGGCGGCGTGCTCGCCGGCATGGTCTACGCCTACATCCTGTTCATGCTGTTCCCGATCTACAACTCGATCGAGAGCCTGGAGAAGGCGCAGATCGAGGCCGCGCGCGACCTCGGCGCCTCGACCTGGCGCATCCACTGGCGCGTCGTCATCCCGCACGCCAAGGCCGGCATCGCCACCGGCTGCGTCTTCACCTTCATGCTGGCGGCCGGCTCCTACGTCGCGCCGGCGCTGCTGGGCGCGCCGGGCAGCCGCTGGTTCACCGAGATCATCTACAACTGGTTCTTCGAGGGCGGCGACTGGAACCGCGGCGCGGCCTATGCGCTGGTGCTTCTGGTCCTGTGCCTCGCCGTGGTGCTGGCGACGCTGAAGCTCGCCCGCGTCAACCTCGCGGACGTGACGAAATGAGCGCGGCCGACCGCATCGCGCGCCTCGTGTTCGGCCTCTACATGGCGGCCTTCTTCCTCTATCTGTTCGCGCCGCTGGTGGTGATGTCGGCCGCCACCTTCAACACCAGCCGCTTCCCGACGGTGACGCCGTGGCAGGGCACGACGCTGCAATGGTTCGCAGCGCTGTGGAACGACCGGCCGATGTGGCAGTCGGTGTGGACGTCGCTCGTCGTCGCCTTCTTCGTGGTGCTGGTGGCGCTGCCGGTCGGCACGGCGGCGGCGCTGATCCTGACCAGCCTGCACGCGCGGGCGCGCTCCTTCCTCTACGCGCTGATGGTGTCGCCGCTGCTCACGCCCGGCGTCGTCATCGGCATCGCCACGCTGGTGCTGTGGCGCCAGCTCGGCGTCGGCGGCGGCCTGTTCCTGATCGTGGTGGCGCAGGCGAGCTTCATCATCTGCTACGTGATGCTGATGGTGGCGGCGCGCCTGCAACGCTTCGACCGCACGCAGGAGGAGGCCGCGCTCGGCCTCGGCGCCTCGAAGTTCATGGTCTTCCGCCGCGTGCTCTTGCCGTTCCTGCGGCCGGCGCTGATCGCCGCCGCCTTCCTCGCCGTGCTGCAATCGATCGAGAACTACAACACCACGCTGTTCGTGCGCGGCTTCGACACGCCGCTGACGGTCTATATCGCCACCAAGGTGCGCACCGGGCTGACGCCGGCCGTCAACGCGCTGGCGCTGATCATGATCGCGATCACGGTGCTGGGCGCCGTCGCCTACGAGGTCGCGCGCCGCCGGCGGGCCGCCGCGCAGCACGCCGCCCGGGAGCCGGGCTGAGGGATTGCCGCTTTTTGTTATGCGCCGCCGCGCGTGCGCGAAAGGCCGTCCTTGGCCGCCTTCAGGTTGGGGTCGAGGCGGGCGGCCTCGCCGTAGGAGCGCGCCGCGCGCGCCTTGTCGCCGCGCCGCTCCAGGATCAGGCCCTGATAGGCCCATGCCTCGGCATTGCTCTTGTCGAGCTTGATGGCGGTGTTGAAGTCGGCGAGCGCGTTCTCTTCGTCGTTGCGGGCGAGGTAGGACAGGCCGCGGCCGTTATAGGGCTCGGCCGCGTTGGGCGCGAGCGAGATCGCGGTCGCGAAATCCTCGATGGCGAAGTCGTGCTGGCCGCGCGCCTGATAGAGCAGGCCGCGATTGTGGTAGGCGCGCGGGTCGGTGGTGTCGAGCTGGATCGCCTTCTCGAAGTCGCGGAAGGCCTCGTCGGAGCGGCCGGCGAGCCGGTAGAGATTGCCGCGGCCGATATAGGCGGCGTCGTAGGACGGGTTGAGTTGCAGCGCGCGGTTGTAGTCCTGCAACGCCGCCTGCTGGTTGCCGGTGAAGCGGTGGATCAGCGCGCGGTTGGCGTAGGCCTGGTAGAAGCCGGGATTGAGGCGGATCGCGGCGTCGAAATCCTTCAGCGCCTCCTGGTAGCGGCCGCCGCGCCCGAGCGCGGTGCCGCGCACATTGTAGGCCTCGGGGTCGTTGGGGCTGCGCTCGATGACGGCGGTGAGCGAGGCGATGTTCTCGCTCGAGCCTTGCGCGGCGTCGACGCCGGCGACCTCGCCGAGCGGGCCGGTCGCGGTCTGGCAGCCGGCGAGCGCCAGCGCCGCGGCGATCATGCAGGCCGCGAGGCCGCTTCTGCCCGTCATCCCGACTGCGTTGCGATTCATTGCGGGGTTCCCCTGTCCGCTTCTGGCCGAAACGCCGCTTCCGTCACCTGCGCGCCGCGTCCGCGCGGCCGGAAAGCGAATCGCCAAAGAAAAAGGTGGCGGCGATTCGCATCGCCCCACCTTCATCGGGTATCGCCGGAAAAAGACGAAAACTAGGCGCGGCTTCAGCGCGCGGGCGCGGTGCGGCCGCCGGCGATCAAACCCTCGCGCTGGGCGCGCTTGCGGGCGAGCTTGCGGGCGCGGCGCACGGCCTCGGCCTTCTCGCGGGCACGCTTCTCGGAGGGCTTCTCGTAATGTCCGCGCATCTTCATCTCGCGAAAGATACCTTCGCGCTGCATCTTCTTCTTGAGGGCGCGGAGCGCCTGGTCGACGTTGTTGTCGCGGACGAGTACCTGCACGTGCGTTCCTGTCTTTGTCTGGCTCGAAGAATCCGGGCGCAATAGGCATACGCCCTCGCGGCAGTTCACCGCGAATTGTCGCGGCTCTTAGCAGAGGAAGGCCCGCTTGTCGAGAGCGGCGTGGAGGGTTAATCGCAAGGGATCGCGGCCCGAACCCGACGGCCCGAACCCGGCCCGAACCCGGCGAATGGAAACGTGGCGCGCGCGCAACGGCGCGGGCAGGACCGCGGTCGGCGCCTTCCGACCGGCGCAAAGCGGCAGGCGCCGTCGCAAACAGGGCAGGAGGTGGCGGCCGTCCCTGGCTAGTGCTAAACCTTCGGCGCGTCGGCCCGTCGTTCCGCTCGCCCGGGCGGATCGCAGGCCGAGCAGACGGAGACAAAGCGCATGCGCAGATATTCGGCCTTCGCCATCGCCCGCGAGGCGCTTCGCGGCCACAAGGGCTGGGAGGCGCAATGGCCCTCGCCGCAGCCCAAGAGCCGCTACGAGGTGGTGATCGTCGGCGCCGGCGGCCATGGGCTGGCCACCGCCTACTATCTGGCGAAGGAGCACGGCATCACCGATGTCGCGGTTCTGGAGAAGGGCTGGCTCGGCGGCGGCAACACCGGCCGCAACACCACCATCATCCGCTCCAACTACCTCTACGACGAATCGGCGGCGATCTACGACCATGCCGTGAAGCTGTGGGAAGGGCTGGCGCAGGACCTGAACTACAACGTCATGTACTCGCCGCGCGGCGTCATGATGCTCGCCCACAACGTCCATGACGTGCAGGTGCTCAAGCGCCATGTCCACGCCAACCGGCTGAACGGCGTCGACAACGAATGGCTGACGCCGCAGGAGGCGAAGGCGTTCTGCCCGCCGCTCAACATCTCGGCCGGCGCGCGCTATCCGGTGCTGGGGGCGGCGCTCCAGCGGCGCGGCGGCACGGCCCGCCACGACGCGGTGGCCTGGGGCTATGCGCGGGCGGCGGCCGCGCGCGGGGTCGACATCATCCAGAACTGCGAGGTCACCGGCATCCGCCGCGCGCGCGAGGGCCACGTTCTGGGCGTCGAGACGACGAAGGGCTTCATCGGCGCGGGCAGGATCGGCGTGGTGGCGGCCGGGCACTCCTCCGTCGTCATGCAGATGGCGGGCGTGCGCATGCCGCTCGAGAGCTATCCGTTGCAGGCGCTGGTGTCGGAGCCGGTCAAGCCGGTCGTGCCCTGCGTGGTGATGTCGAACACCGTGCATGCCTATATCTCGCAGTCCGACAAGGGCGAGCTGGTGATCGGCGCCGGCACGGACCAGTACACCTCCTATTCGCAGACCGGCGGCCTGCACATCATCGAGCACACGCTCGACGCCATCTGCGAGATGTTCCCGATCTTCACCCGCATGAAGATGCTGCGCTCGTGGGGCGGCATCGTCGACGTCACGCCGGACCGCTCGCCGATCCTGGCGAAGACGCCGGTCAGGGGGCTCTACGTCAATTGCGGCTGGGGCACGGGCGGCTTCAAGGCCACGCCCGGCTCCGGCCACGTCTTCGCCCACACCATCGCCCGCGACGAGCCGCACAAGATCAACGCGCCGTTCACGCTGGAGCGCTTCCGCACCGGCCGGCTGATCGACGAGGCGGCGGCGGCCGCCGTGGCGCATTGAGGCGTGCCGAAGGTGGCGCGAAACCGCAAATGACACTTTGAGGACCGTGAAGATGCTTCTCATCCGCTGCCCCTATTGCGAGGAGGACCGGCCGGAGCTCGAATTCCGCCATGCCGGCGAGGCGCATCTGGTGCGCCCCTCGGCCGCCGACGACGTGAACGACGAGGATTTCGAGGCCTTCCTGTTCCTGCGCGCCAATCCGAAGGGCACGACCTACGAGCGCTGGCGGCATATCCATGGCTGCGGCCGCTTCTTCAACGCCGTGCGCGACACGGTGAGCGACAGGTTCGCGCTGACCTACAAGGCCGGCGAGAAGAAGTCCGAGCCGAAGGGAGCGGGAGCATGAGCGGCTCCTTCCGCATCGCCGGCCGGGGCCGGCTGACGCCGGCGCGCGTGGCGCGCTTTTCCTTCGACGGGCAGAATTACGCCGGGCTCGAAGGCGACACGCTGGCTTCCGCGCTTCTGGCCAACGGCGTCCACCTCATGGGTCGCTCGTTCAAGTATCACCGGCCGCGCGGCGTCCTTTCGGCCGGCGCGGAGGAGCCCAACGCGCTGGTCGGCGTGCGCCGCGACGCCGGCCGCTTCACACCCAACGTGCGCGCCACCGTGCAGGAGCTCTATGACGGGCTCGACGCCGTGTCGCAGAACCGCTGGCCGTCGCTGAAGCTCGACATCGGCGCGCTCAACGGCCTTGCCGCGCCGTTCTTCTCGGCCGGCTTCTACTACAAGACCTTCATGTGGCCGCGCGCGGCGTGGAAGCATCTCTACGAGCCGGGCATCCGCGCCGCCGCCGGCCTCGGCGTCGCGCCGCGCGAGGCCGACCCCGACCGCTACGCCGTGCGCTACGCCCATTGCGACGTGCTGGTGGTGGGCGCGGGCGCGGCCGGGCTCGCCGCCGCGCTGGGTGCCGCGGAGGCGGGCGCGCGCGTCATCCTCGCCGACGAACAGCCGCAAGCCGGCGGCGCGCTGCGCCACGAGAGCGGCGCGGCAATCGACGGCGCGGACGGCTGGAGCTGGGCCACGGCCACGGCCGCGAAGCTGAGATCGATGGACAATGTGCGGCTGCTGACCCGCACCACGGCCTTCGGCTACTACGCGCAGAACTTCCTCGGCCTCGTCGAGCGCGTCAGCGACCATCTCGCCGCCCCCGTGCCGGACCTGCCGCGCGAGCGGCTGTGGAAGGTGCGGGCGAAGCGCGTCGTCATCGCCACCGGCGCCATCGAGCGCCACATGGTCTTCCCGGGCAACGACCGGCCCGGCGTGATGCTGGCGTCTGCCGCGCGCACTTATCTCAACCATTACGGCGTCGCCGTCGGCCGCCGCGTCGGCGTCTACACGGCCTGCGATTCGGCCTATCACGCCGCGCTCGACCTCAAGAAGGCCGGCATCGACGTCGCGGCCATCGTCGACCAGCGCGACAATCCGCAAGGCCCGGCCGTGGACGAGGCGAGGGCGCTCGGCATCGCCGTCCATCCCGGCCGCGTGGTCGGCCATGCCGGCGGCGGCCTGCGCGTGTCCTCGATCGCGGTCGCGCCGAAGACCGGCGGGGCGGCGCGCACCATCCGCGTCGATGCGCTCCTGACCTCGGCCGGCTGGACGCCGTCGCTCCACCTCTACTCGCAGTCGCGCGGCAAGGTGACCTACGACGTCGCGGGCAAGCGCTTCCTGCCCGGCGAGGCGGCGCAGGACTGCGTGTGCGTCGGCGCCTGCAACGGCGCCGACGACCTCGACGACACGCTGGCCGAGGCGTTCTCGGCCGGGCACGCGGCGGCGCGCGCCGCCGGGCTCAAGGCCGGCCGGGCCGGCGCGCGGCCGAAGGCCACGGCCGCCGAAAGCGCGGCCGGCGGGGTGATCGGCGACCTGCCGGGCGCGGAAGGCAAGCAGGCCTTCGTCGATTTCCAGAACGACGTCACCGCCAAGGACATCCGCCAGGCGGTGCGCGAGGGCATGCGCTCCATCGAGCATGTCAAGCGCTTCACCACCAACGGCATGGCGACCGACCAGGGCAAGACCTCGAACCTGCACGGGCTGGCCATCGCCGCCGAGGCGCTCGGCCGGCCGGTGCCGGAGGTGGGGCTGACCACCTTTCGCGCGCCCTACACGCCCGTCACCTTCGGCTCCATCGTCGGCCATGCGCGCGGGGCCCTGTTCGACCCGGTGCGGCGCACGGCGATCGATCCCTGGGCGCAGGCCAACGGCGCGGTGTTCGAGGATGTCGGCCAGTGGAAGCGCGCCCGCTACTTTCCGCGCCCGGGCGAGGACATGCAGGCGGCGGTCGACCGCGAATGCGTCACCGTGCGGCAGGCCGCCGGCATCTTCGACGCCTCCACGCTCGGCAAGATCGAGGTTGTAGGGCCGGACGCGGCCGCCTTCCTGGAGCTGATCTACACCAACCCCTGGAGGAAGCTGGAGGTCGGGCGCTGCCGCTACGGCGTCATGCTGCGCGAGGACGGCTACATCTACGATGACGGCGTGGTCGGCCGGCTGGCGGAAGACCGCTTCCACGTCACCACGACGACCGGCGGGGCCGCGCGCGTGCTCCACCACATGGAGGACTATCTCCAGACCGAGTTCCCGGAGCTGAAGGTCTATCTCACCTCGGTGTCCGAGCAGTGGGCGGTGATCGCCGTGCAGGGGCCGAAGGCGCGCGAGATCGTCGCGCCGCTCACCGAGGGCATCGACCTCTCCGACGCGGCGATGCCGCATATGTCGGTGCGCGAGGGCAGGGTGTGCGGCGTGCCGGCCAGGCTGTTCCGCATGTCGTTCTCCGGCGAGCGCGGCTTCGAGATCAACGTGCCGGCCGATTACGGGCAGGCGGTGTGGGAGGCCGTGTGGGAGGAGGGGAGGAAGCACGGCGCCTGCGCCTACGGCACCGAGGCCATGCACGTCCTACGCGCCGAGAAGGGCTACATCATCGTCGGCCAGGACACGGACGGGACCGTCACGCCCGACGATGCCGGCCTGTCGTGGGCCGTCGGCAAGGCCAAGGCCGACTTCGTCGGCAAGCGCGGGCTGATGCGGCCCGACCTCGCGGTGTCCGGGCGCAGGCAGCTCGTCGGCCTCGCCACCCGCAACCCCAGGGCGGTGCTGGAGGAGGGCGCGCAGGTCGTGGCGAACCCGCAGGGCGCGATCCCGATGGCGATGATCGGCCACGTCACCTCCTCCTACTGGTCGGCCAATTGCGGCCGCTCCATCGCGCTCGGCCTCGTCGAAGGCGGCCGCGAGCGTATCGGCCAGACGCTTTACGTGCCGATGCCGGACGGCACGGTCGAGGTCGAGGTGACAGGCACGGTCTTCTTCGACGAGAAGGGAGAACGCCTCCATGGCTAGGGCAGCGAGGAAGACGGCGGCCGGGCGGCCGGCCGCGCCGAAGGTGGCGCGCCGCGCCGCGCTTCAGGGCCGGGCGGTGGGCCATCCGTGGGTGAGCGTGACGCCGGCGCAGGAGGCGTCGCGCCTTCTGCTTCGCGCGCCGCGCGCGAGCCTTGCCGCGCTGTCGCAGGCGCTGGGGCTCGAGCTTCCGGCAAGGCCGAAGACCTCCGCCGGAAAGGGCGGCCGCGCCGCGCTCTGGCTCGGGCCGGACGAGTGGCTGGTGATCGGCGAGGCCGGCGACGATCCGGCCGCGGCGGTGGCCGCGGTGACGGCGTTCCACTCCGCCGTCGATGTCTCGCACCGCAATGTCGGCATCCTCGTCGCCGGCCGCGCGGCCGAGGCGACGCTCGCCGGCGGCTGCCCGCAGGACCTGTCGCTCGCCGCCTTCCCGGTCGGCGCGTGCTCGCGCACCGTGCTCGGCAAGATCGAGATCGTGCTGTGGCGCACCGGCGAGGAGGCGTTCAGGGTCGAGTGCTGGCGCTCGTTCTGCGACTACGCCTTTGCCTTCCTGGCCGAGGCGGCGCGGGACGCGGGCGCCTGAGCGGGCACGCCCTGCTTACGAGGCCTGCCGCCAGCGGCGCGACTGCACGAACGCGACGAGGTCGGCGCCGCTCATCGGCCGGGCGAAGGCGTAGCCCTGGAGCGCGTCGCAGCCGAGCGCCTTGAGCACGCGCGCGTGCTCCATGGTCTCCACGCCCTCGGCCAGCACCTCGATGCCGAGCGAATGGCCGATGTCGATGATGGAGCCGACGAGCTGGCGCTGGCCGGGCGAGTGGACGATCGGCATGACGAGCTGGCGGTCGATCTTGAGCCGGCTCGGCTTCAGCTTCATCAGGCTGACGATCGAGGCGTAGCCCGTGCCGAAATCGTCGATCTCGATGTCGATGCCGAGATCCTTGATCTGCTCGACGTTCCAGGCGGTCAGGTCGTCGTTGTCGTCGAGGAAGATCGATTCCACCAGCTCGAAGGTGATGGCGCCGGGGCGGATGTTCATCCGGCGCAGGCTGCCGATCAGCTCGTCGTCCTGAAGCCGGCGCGCCGAGACGTTGACCGAGGCCTTGGGGATGGCGAGGCCGATCTCCTCCCAGGCGTGGAAATCGACCAGCGCCTGCTCGAGGATCAGCCGGTCGATGCTCGCCACCACGTTCAGCTCCTCGGCGATCTTCATGAAGGCGCCGGGAACCAGCAGGCCGTCGCCCGGGTGCTGCCAGCGCGCCAGCGCCTCGACGCCGACGATGTCGAGCGTGCGGGCGCAGAACTGCGGCTGGTAGTGGGCGACGAACTGGTTCTGCTCCAGCCCCGACAGGATGTCGTCGGCCACGCGCTTGGTGGTGACGATCTCGGCCTGCAACGCCTCGTTGAAGAACTGGTAGCGGTTGCGGCCGCGGTCCTTGGCCCGGTAGAGCGCGATGTCGGCGTTGACGAGGAGGCGCAGCGGATCGGCCAGCGAGTCCATGTCGCTGGCGATGCCGACCGACACGCCGACGCGGCATTCGTGGCCCTGATAGGACAGCGGCTCCTGCATGCGCTCGACGATGCGCTCCGCCAGCGCCGTCAGCTCCTCGACGCCGGCGCCGGCGTCGGATTGGCGCCAGCGGCGCACGACGACGAACTCGTCGCCGCCGACGCGGGCGACGAAATCGTCCTCGGCGACGGCGGCCCGGAGCATGCCGGCGGCATGGACGAGCATGGCGTCGCCGGCCAGATGGCCGAGCGTGTCGTTGATCTGCTTGAAGCGGTCGAGGTCGATCTGCAACAGCGCGGCCCGCTCGCTCTCGGTCGCGAACCTGCCGGCATGGTCGGCGAGCAGGTCGTCGAGATAGCGCCGGTTGGGCAGGCCGGTCAGCGAATCGTGCAGGGCGTTGTGCTCGATGCGCGCCCGCGCCGCTTCCAGCTCGACGTTGCGCGCCTCCGTCAGCGCGTTGACGCGCTTCAGCTCCTCGGCGAGGCCGACATCGGCGGTGACGTCCCAGGCGACGCCGATGATGCGCGGCGGCGCCTCGCCCTCCTGGTAGACGGCGCCCATGGCGCGGATGTGGCGCACCTGGCCGTCGTCGAGCACGATGCGGAACTGTGCGGTGTAGCTGCCTTCGGTGAGCGCCTTGCGGAACTCGACGTCGGCGCGTTCGCGGTCGTCCGGGTGGACGCGCCGCTCCCAATGGCTGCTGTCGCGCGGGCCGCCATCGGCCGGATAGCCGTAAAGCTCGTTCATCCGCGCGTCCCAGAATTGCAGGGGCTCGCCGATGTTCATCTCCCACACCGCCACCCTGGAGGTGTCGAGGGCGAGGCGCAGGCGCCGCGACAGCTTGCCGAGCTGGGCCTCGCGCCGCCGCAGGGTGCGGATGTTCCTCTGGCGCTCGTCGATCAGGCGGCCGGCGATCACCGCCGGCACCATGATGAGCGCGGCCGCCGCGCCGAGGAGCAGGCGCAGCGTCCACAGGTTGGTCGGCGTCTTCGGCCAGCCGCCCCTGGGCGTGGCGGCGATCTGCCATGCGCCGGAGGGAAGGGTGACCTGCGCGACGACCGGATCGTCGTTGACGGTCGCTTCCGAGCCGTAGAACAGCGCGCCTTGCGCGCCGAGCCCGTCATGGCCCGACAGGGCGATGTCGATCGGCAGGTCCGGGTCGAGCATGCCGCTGTCCTCGTAGAGGCGGTCGATGTCGACGACGGCCGAGACGATGCCCCAGAAGCGCTGCCCGTCCCGCGGCCCGGCGACGAAGACCGGCAGGCGGCCGATGATGCCGCGACCGCCCTGGACGAGATCGACCGGCCCGGCGAGCACGAGGTCGCCGGTGTCGCGCGCGCGCTCGGCGCCGGCGCGCTGCTCGGCATTGTCGCGATAGTCGAGGCCCAGCGCCTGCCGGTTGCCCTCGAGCGGATGGACGAGGGTGACGGTCAGGTCGCGGGCGGCGGCGATGTGGCGGATCTGCGATTTGCGGTGCAGGAGGTTGCCGACCAGCGCCGAGAAGCGCGCCTGGTCCATGTCCGGCTCGGTGGCGAGGATGGCGACGAGGCCGCGCGCGAGCTGGAGGTTGCCGCTGATGTTGCCTTCCAGCCGTGCGCGGATCACGCTCATGTGGTGCAGCACGGCGGCGCGCTGGCCCTGCTCGAACAACCGCCGGTTCTGGTGCTCGGCGACGAGCCACGACACGGTGATGACGAACAGGGCCAGGAAGGCCGGTATGTTCGTCGCCCGCAAAATCGATCTCGACGCCTTGCCGCGCCCGACGATCGAAAGCTTCACCTGTGCCCCCGTCGCACGGCCGTCTCTCCTATGCCGGGAGCGACGGTTGCACGAACTGCTTAAATTAGGTGTTAAGACGCCAAATTTAACTTTCGAGGACATTCGCGCGTCCGGCGGCGGGCAAAAACGCCGGGCGCGCCGGCGTCAGACGGCGGTGATGCCGCCGTCGGCGGCGAGCGCCTGGCCGGTCATGAACGAGTTTTTCGGGTCGGCGGCGAACAGGATCACCTCGACGATCTCGTCCACCTCGGCCAGCCGGCGCATCGGCACGCCGCGCGTCAGCTCGGCTTCGCCGGCGGGGTTGTCCTGGCCGAGCGCGCCGGTCACCATCGCCGTGCGGGCGAAGGAGGGGCAGACCGCGTTGATGCGCACGCCCCTGGTGGCGCATTCGGCCGCCGCCGAGCGGGTCAGGCCGACGACGCCGTGCTTGGCCGCGGCGTAGACGGCCAGCTTCGGCGCGCCGGCGATGCCGGCGACGGAGGCGACGTTGACGATGGCCGAGCGCAGGCCGTTTTCCCGGTGCTGGCGCTCCAGCGCCGGGATCTGGTGCTTGAGCGCGAAGAACATGCCGAGCAGGTCGACATCGAACACGCGCCGCGCCACGTCCGAGGGCGTCTGCGGCAGCTTCGCGAAGTCGTGGACGATGCCGGCATTGTTGACGGCGACGTCGAGCCTGCCGAAGCGGGAGAAGGCGAGCGCGACGAGGCGCTCGGAAAGCGTCTCGTCGCAGATGTCGCCGGCGAGCGTCGCCGTCTCGACGCCGAGGCCGGACGCGGCCTTCTCCAGACGCCCCGCGTCGAGGTCGGACAGGACGAGCCGCGCGCCCTCGGCGGCGAAGCGCCCGGCCGCCCTCAGGCCGAAGCCGCCGGCGGCCCCCGTGACCAGCACGGTCATGTTCTCGAAGCGGCCCATCGCCTTACGCCCCTTCCTCGATCACCTTGCCGGCGAGCGCGGCCAGGAGCCGCACCGCCTCGCCGTAGGTCTTCGCCTTCTCCGGGTTGGAGGCGTTGCCGTCGAGCGCGCGCTTGTAGACGCCCTGGCAGATCGCGGCCAGCCGGAAGAAGGAGAAGGCGAGGTGGAACGGCCAGTCCGGGATCTGCGAGAGGCCGCGCCGCTCGCAGTAGCGGGCGACGTATTCGGCCTCGCCCGGCAGGCCGAGGGCCGCGCGGTCGAGGCCGCCGAGGCCGCGGAAGCCGGACGAATGCGGCAGCCGCCACTGCATGCACTGATAGGAGATGTCGGCGAAGGGGTGTCCCAGCGTCGAGAGCTCCCAGTCGAGCACGGCGACGACCTGCGGCCGGTCGGGCGCGAAGATCATGTTGTCGAGCCGGAAATCGCCATGGACCAGCGAGACGCGGCCGTCGTCGGCGACGAGGTTGGTCTCCAGCCAGGCGATCAGCCGGTCCATGTCCGCGATGCGCTCGGTCTCGGAGGCGCGGTACTGGCCGCTCCAGCGGGCGAGCTGGCGCTCGAAATAGCTGCCCGGGCGGCCGAAGTCGCCGAGGCCGGCGGCCTCGACGTCGACGTCGTGCAGGGCCGCGAGCACGGTGTTCATGGCGTCGTAGATCGCGCCGCGTTCCGCGGCCGACGCCGCCTCCGGCAAGGCCGGGTCCCAGAAGATGCGGCCCTCGACATAGGCCATGACATAGAACATGCGGCCGATGGGCGAGGTCTCGTCCCCGGCGAGGTGCAGCACCTTCGGCACCGGCACGGCCGTGTCCCGCAGCGCCGCCATCACCCGGTATTCGCGGTCGACCTGATGCGCCGACTTCAGCAACTGGCCGGGCGGCTTGGCGCGCAGCACGTAGCGGCCGCTCCCGGCCTCGACCATGTAGGTCGGATTCGACTGGCCGGCATTGAACTTGGTGAGCGACTTCAGGTCGCGGAAGCCTTCGACATGCGCCTCGAGATAGGGCGCCAGCGTGGCGGCATCGATCAGATTGGCGTCGCTCATGCCTCGTCCCTTCCGTTTTCCAGCCTGGCGAGGGTGAGCCACCGCGCCGTCAACGCCGGCTTGACCGATCCCTCGATCTCCACGGTCACGTCGTAGTTGAAATGCAGCCAGCCCGAGGGGCGCACCGTCATCTCGGCGAGCGCGAAGCGGGCGCGCACGCGCGCGCCCGCCTTGACCGGCGCGGCGAAGCGGATGCGGTCGAAGCCGTAATTGACGCCGATGCCCGCGCCCTCGATCGGCGGGATGGTCTCGTAGGCGAGCGTCGACAGCAGCGACAGCGACAGGAAGCCATGCGCGATGGTGCCGCCGAACGGCGTCTCGGCTGCGGCCCGCACGGGATCGACATGGATGAACTGGTGGTCGTCCGTCGCGTCGGCGAACTTGTCGATCATCTCCTGCGAGACGGTGCGCCAGGGCGAGACGCCGATCTCCTGGCCGACGGCCTGGCGCGCGCTCTCCAGCGCGATGGGTTCCAGCTTTCCGATGCTCATCGTGGGGTCCGCTTCAGTCCTTGAACAGGCTCATGCCGTGCTGCACGGATTGGCCGCCGTCAAGGGGCAGGATCGCGCCGGTGACGTAGCGGCCGGCGTGGCCGCACAGATAGAGCGTGGCGCCGGCGATGTCGTCGGGCACGCCGATGCGGCCGAGCGGCACGCGGTCGCCGACCTTCCGCGCCTGGTCGTCGGAGCCGGTGGCGAAGGCGGTCATGCGGCTCTGGAAGGGACCCGGGGCGAAGGCGTTGACGGTGATGCGCCTGGGCGCCAGCTCGTTGGCGAGCGTGCGCGTCAGGTGGTGCACGGCGGCCTTGGCGGCGGCGTAGGAATAGGCGCCGTCGGCCAGCGGCTGCGTGCCCATGACCGAGCCGAGATTGATGATGCGCGCCGGGTCGTCGTCGCTCGCCGCCTTCTCCAGAAGCGGCGTCAGCTCGCGCGTCAGGTGGAACAGGCCCGCGACGTTGACCCCCAGCACCTTGGCCCAGGCCGAATAGGGAAACTCCTCGTAGGGCGCGCCCCAGGTGATGCCGGCATTGTTGATCAGGATGTCGAGCCGGTCGGTGCGGGCCTTCACCTCGCCCACCAGGGCGGCGATGCCCTCCTCGGTGGAGACGTCGCCGGCGAAGCCCTCGGCCTTGCCCGTCCCCCCGAGCGCGTTGATCTCGTCGGCGGCGCGGGCGCAGTCGGCGCCCTTGCGCGAGGCGATCAGCACGGTCGCGCCGGCCATGACGAGACCCGTCGCGGCCATGCGGCCGATGCCCGTCGCCGCGCCGGTGACCAGCGCGGTCTTGCCCGCGACGGAAAACAGATTCTCCAGATACGACATCTTCTCTCCCTGACGTTGCGGCATCGCAAATGAGTGTGTGCGACGTCTTTGTCGCGTTGACAACATACCGGGTAGTATGTTCATCATTTGCGTACTCGTAAAGGCCCGATGGAGAACCGGAGAGGGTTTTCGCAACGAAGCGGCCGGAGGGAAAGGCGTGGCCGGCAGGCGAAGAGGGACCGGCCGGCGGACAGGGAGGAAGACGGCTCGATGACGCCCGGCGTCCGTGAGCACATGCAGGAGGATTCGCGCGCCGACATATTGAGCGCGGCCGCCACCTGCTTCATGGAGCGCGGCTACAGCGAAACCTCCATCGACGGGGTCGCCCATGCGTTGGGCGCCACCAAGGGCCGCATCTACCATCATTTCCGGTCCAAGGCCGACCTGTTCGCGGGGGTGTTCCGCGCCGGCATGGACATGAACTACGCGGCGATCGCGCCGTACCGCGCGCTGCCCGGCCGGGCCGCCGTGCGCTGGCGGCGCATGGCCTTCGCCCATGTCGTCCAGATGATCGACACCAAGCCGTTCCAGCGCACGGTATGGATGGGGGTGGAGATGCACCTGCGCGGCGCGACCACGCCGGAGCAGCGCAGCGTCTTCGCCGAGCTGATCCGCTATCGCACCGACTACGGCAACATCTTCCGCGAGGTGATCGTCAAGGCGCGCGAGGAGGGCGACTTCGACTTCACCGACGTCAGCATCACCAACCAGCTTATGTTCATGACGTTGAACTCGCCGATCTTCTGGTACGCGCCGCGGGTGGGCGAGACGCGGGCCGACATCGAGATCCTGGCGGACAGGGTCGTCACCTGTGCCTGGCGCGGGCTGGGCGGCAAAGAGGAGCGTAACAGGCAATGAGCAGCAACCCCGACATGGCGCTCGGCATGACCGAGCGTCTGAAGCCGATCCACGAGAAGGTTGCGCGCATGGTGCGCGAGGAGATCATCCCGCTCGACGAGGAGTTTCTCGCCGAGATCGGCAGGGACGGCGACCGCTGGACCTTCACGCCGCGCCAGAGCGAGATCCTCGACGGGCTGAAGGCGAAGGCGCGCGAGCGCGGGCTGTGGAACTTCTGGCTGACCGATTCCAGCCGCGGCTACGGGCTGACCACGGTGGAATACGCCTATCTGGCCGAGGAGATGGGCAAGGCGCATCTGGGCGCGGAGGTGTTCAACTGCTCGGCGCCGGACACCGGCAACATGGAGGTGCTGGAGCGCTACGGCTCGCCGCAGCACAAGAAGCGGTGGCTGGAGCCGCTGCTCGAGGGCAGGATCCGCTCGGCCTATCTGATGACGGAGCCGGACGTGGCGTCGTCGGACGCCACCAACATCGCCATGCGCTGCGAGCGCGACGGCGACGACTATGTGCTCAACGGCGAGAAGTGGTGGGCGTCGGGCGCGGGCGATCCGCGCTGCGCCATCTACATCGTCATGGTGGCGACGCCCGACGCCGGCCGGCGCAAGCACGAGCAGCACTCGATGATCCTGGTGCCGGCGGACACGGCCGGCATCACGGTGCTGCGGGCGATGACGGTCTATGGCGACGACGACGCGCCGCACGGCCACATGCACATCCGCTTCGAGGACGTGCGGGTGCCGGCGCAGAACATGATCCTTGCCGAGGGCAAGGGCTTCGCCATCGCGCAGGGCAGGCTCGGGCCGGGGCGCATCCACCACTGCATGCGCGCCATCGGTCAGGCGGAGATGGCGCTGGAGCAGATGTGCCGGCGCGCCGTGCGGCGCGAGGCGTTCGGCCAGCCGCTGGCCAAGCTCGGCGCCAATTACGACATCATCGCCGAGTGCCGGATGGAGATCGAGATGGCGCGGCTTCTGTGCCTGAAGGCGGCGTGGATGATCGACCGGGGCGACGCCCGGGCCGCCGCGCCGTGGATCAGCCAGATCAAGGTGATCGCGCCGCGCGTGGCGCTGAAGGTGACGGACGAGGCGGTGCAGATGCATGGCGGGCAGGGCGTGTCGCAGGACACGCCGCTGGCGCGCTCGTGGACGCATCTCAGGACGCTGCGCCTGGCCGACGGCCCCGACGCCGTCCACCGCCGCCAGATCGCCCGCGACGAACTCAAGCAGTACACGCAGCAGAGGCTTTGACATGAAGGCTGTCGTCGCCAACAAGTTCGGGCCGCTGGACGAGCTCGCCTATGCCGACTGGCCCGAGCCGGCGGCGGAAGGCCGCACCGTGGTCATCGACGTCGAGACCGTGGGCGTCAACTTCCCCGACGGGCTGCTGGTGCAGGGCCTCTACCAGATGAAGCCGCAGACGCCCTTCGTGCCGGGCATGGAGGTGGCCGGCCGCGTCGCCGCCGTGGGCGACAAGGTGACGGGCGTGAAGGTCGGCGACCGGGTGGCGGCGCTGCTCCAGCTCGGCGGCTACGCCGAGAAGGTCGGCGTCGACGAATCGGCGGTGATGAAGCTGCCCGACGCGATCTCCGGCGAGGACGCCTGCGCGCTGCTGGTCGCCTACGGCACCGCCCACCACGCGCTCAAGCAGCGCGGGCGGCTGAAGCCCGGCGAGAGCCTGTGCGTGCTGGGCGCCGCCGGCGCGACCGGCGTCGCGGCGGTGCAGATCGGCAAGGCCATGGGCGCGCGGGTGATCGCGGTCGCCTCCAGCGAGGAGAAGCGGGCGATCGCGCGCGAGGCCGGCGCCGACGTCGTGCTCGGCTACGACAACCTGAAGGACGCGCTCAAGGAGGCGACCGGCGGCAAGGGCGTCGACGTCGCCTTCGACCCGGTCGGCGGCGAGGCGTTCGACGCGCTGTCGCGCTCCATGGCCTGGGACGGGCGGCTGCTCGTCATCGGCTTCGCGTCGGGGACGATCCCGAAGCTTGCGGTCAACCTGACGCTGGTGAAAGGCTATTCGGTGGTCGGCGTGTTCTGGGGCGCGTTCACGCGCAACGAGCCGCAGGTCTATGCCGACAACATGAAGGAGTTGATCGACTGGCGTCTGGCGGGCAAGGTCAGGCCGGTGATCGAGGGAAGCTATCCCCTGGCGGAGGCGGGCACGGTGCTCAAGCGCGTGCTCGACAGGGGAGCGACCGGAAAGATCGTGCTGAAGCCCTGAGGAGGGCGAGGCGCGGCCTTGAAAATGTCCCGGCCGGCGACAACGGCGGGGAAAAAGGGGAAATCCGGGTCCGAGCGGCAGAAAGCCGCCGGCCCCGCAGGGAGGAGTGACGGGTTTTGGATGTCCTGCAACTGATCGTGAGCGGCCTTGCAAACGGCTGCGTCTACGGCCTGATCGCGATGGGCTTCGTCCTGATCTACAAGGCGACCGAGGCGGTGAACTTCGCCCAGGGCGACTTTATGATGCTGGGCGCGTTCATCTGCCTCGGGCTGACCAACGCCGAGTTCATGGGGCTGCCGTTCTGGATCTCGGCCCCGGTGGCGATCCTCGTCATGGGGGCCTTCGGCTACGCGCTCGACTTCGTGGTGCTGCGGCGCATGTTCGGCCAGTCGCAGATCGCGGTCATCATCCTGACGATCGCGCTCGGCTTCGTGCTGCGCTTCTTCGCCGGGCTGATCTGGGGCCACGAGCCGGTGTCGCTGCAATCGCCGATCGCCGGCCGCGACGTGCGCTTCGGCGGGCTGGTGCTCGGCCTCGACGAGGTGGCGGTGATCGCCGTCACCGTCGTCCTGACGCTGGCGCTCTACTTCTACTTCAACCGCACCAAGCTCGGCGTGGCCATGCAGGCGTCGTCGCAGAACCAGCTCGCCGCTTACTATATGGGCATCCCGGTCAAGCGGGTTCACTCGCTGGTGTGGGCGCTGGCCGGCATGGTGGCGGCGGTGGCGGGCATCCTGTTCGCCTCCAAGGGCGCGATCGACCCGTCGATCGGCCTGCTCGGCATCAAGGCCTTCGCGGCCGCCGTCATCGGCGGGTTCGGCTCGCTGCCCGGCGCGCTGCTCGGCGGGCTGATCGTCGGCCTGATCGAGCCCTTCGCCTCGCGCTACATCGCCGCCGGCTACTCGCAGATCATGCCCTACCTGCTCCTGTTCCTGATCCTGGTCTTCCGCCCGCACGGCATCCTGGCCCAGGTCCACCGGAAGAAAGTGTGAGGAGGGCGCGATGAGAACAGTCTTCAAGACCTCCTACGACGCCGACATCAACCTGTTCCGCCACCGCGCGCAACTGGGCTGGTACGTGCTGCTGCTCGCGCTGCTGCTCGCCCTGCCGCTGTGGATGTCGAGCTTCGCCATCGGCGAGATGACCAACCTTCTGATCTGGGCCGTCGCCTGCATGGGGCTGATGATCCTCGTCGGCCAGACCGGACAGGCCAGCCTCGGCCACGCCGCGTTCCTGGCGGTGGGCTGCTATGCCAACGTGCTGCTCCAGACCAGCCTCGGCCTGCCCTTCATCGTCGCCTTCCCGCTGGCGGGGCTGATCGCCGGCGTCGCCGGCGCGCTGATCGCCATGCCGATGACGAGGCTGCACGGCGTCTATCTCGCCATCGGCACGCTGGCCATCGCGATCCTGACCGACGACTTCATCGTCCTCGCCACGCCGCTGACCAACGGCGTGATGGGCCTGTTCGCGCCCGACATCTCGATCTTCGGCATCGGCTTCAACCGCTACGCCAATCCCGACCGGCTCTATTATCTGGTGCTCGGCATCGCGCTCCTGGTCGTGTTCTTCTACCGCAACCTGCAACGCACGCCGCTCGGCCGCTCCTTCGCCGCGATCCGCGACTCGGAGATCTCGGCGCAGGCCATGGGCGTCAACGTGGCGCGCACCAAGGCCATCGCCTTCGGCATCTCGGCCGGCATAACCGGGCTCGGCGGCGCGCTGATGGGGCACTTCGCCGGCATCTTCAACAACGAGACGTTCAACGTCATCATCTCGATCCAGCTTCTGCTGGCCATCGTCATCGGCGGGCTCGGCACCATCCACGGCGCCTTCTTCGGCGCGGCGGTGGTGGCGCTCTTGCCGCAGGCGATCTCGATGACGCGCGATCTCGCCAACCAGGTGCTCGGCGGCGGCTCGGTCGCCATCCCGGGGCTGGAGGCGGCGGTGTTCGGCGCCATCCTGATCGGCTTCATCCTGTTCGAGCCGATGGGCGTCTACGGGCGCTGGGTGAAGATCCGCACCTATTTCGAGTTGTTCCCCTTCTACCGCAGGGACATGTTCCGCCGGCAGAAGTCCTACCTCAAGACGGAGCGGATGCGATGAGCCTGCTCGAGCTGGAAAACGTCACGCTCGCCTTCGGCGGCGTCGTCGCCGTCAACAAGGTCTCGTTCTCGGTCGAGGAAGGCGAGGTGTTCGCGCTGGTCGGCCCCAACGGCGCCGGCAAGTCGACCATCTTCAACCTGATCTCGCGCATCTACGATCCGGTGGAGGGCGACATCCGCTTCGACGGCCAGTCGATCCTCAAGCGCGCGCCGCACGAGATCGCCGGCCTCGGCATCGCCCGCACCTTCCAGAACATCGAGCTGTTCGACCAGGCGACGGTGATGCAGAACCTGCTTGTGGGCCGCCACCGCCACCGCAGGGGCAACATGTGGACGGAGCTCGCCTTCACGCCCTTCGTGCGCGCCGAGGAGCGGCGCCACCGCGAGGCGATCGAGAAGGTGATCGACTTCCTCGACCTTCAGGCCTACCGCGACAAGTACATCGCCGGCCTGCCCTACGGCGTGCGCAAGGTGGTGGAGATGGGCCGGGCGCTGGCCATCGAGCCGCGGCTTCTGCTGCTCGACGAGCCGGCCTCCGGCCTGTCGGTGGAGGAGACGCAGGACGTCGCCTTCTGGGTGGAGGACATCAAGAAGCAGATGGGCATCACCGTGCTGATGGTCGAGCACGACATGCATCTCGTCGCCTCGGTCTGCGACCGGGTGCTGGCGCTTGCCGACGGCAAGATGCTGGCGCTGGGCACGCCGCACGAGGTGCAGAACGACCCGCGCGTCATCGAGGCCTATATCGGCGGCGCCGACGAGAACGAAAGGGTGCCGGCATGACGGCGGTGGCGACGAAGGCGGCGCAGGCGCCCGCCCACGATGCGAAGGTCGTGCTGTCGGTGCGCAACATCGAGAGCTATTACGGGCCGATCATGGCCATCCGCGGCGTCAGCCTCGAGGTGCGCGAGGGCCAGATCGTGACCGTGCTCGGCGCCAACGGCGCCGGCAAGACCACGCTGATGAAGACCATCTCCGGCGTCATGGACCCGGAGAAGGGCCAGATCCTCTATCAGGGGCAGGACATCGCCGGCCAGAGCCCGGACAGGATCGTGCGCGCCGGCATCGTCCACGTGCCCGAGGGCCGCGAGGTGTTCCCGCTGCTGACGGTGGAGGAGAACCTGAAGATGGGCGCCTTCACCCGCTCCGACGCCGACGGGGTGAGACAGGACCAGGAGATGGTGTTCTCCTATTTCCCGATCCTGGCGCAGCGCCGCAACCAGGCCGCCGGCACGCTGTCGGGCGGCCAGCAGCAGATGCTGGCCATCGGCCGCGGGCTGATGGCGCGGCCCAGGCTGATGCTGCTCGACGAGCCCTCGCTCGGCCTGTCGCCGCTTCTGGTCAAGGAGATCTTCCAGATCATCCGGCGGCTGAACCGCGAGCAGGGCGTGACCATGATGCTGGTCGAGCAGAACGCCAAGATCGCGCTCGAGGTGGCGGATTACGGCTATGTGATGGAGCTGGGCCGCATCGTCATGGCCGATACGGCCGAAAGATTGCTACAGTCCAAGGACGTGCAGCAGTTCTATCTCGGCGTCCAGACCGAGGAGGCCCAGCGCGGCCAGAAGCGCTGGAAGCAGAAGAAGACATGGCGGTGAGGGGAGGCCGGAAGGCGGACGAAGAGCCGCGCCGGACGATCCGCCAGGAGTGGAACGGGAGGAACGTGACATGACCGTCGCCGAAAAGATCCCGCCGCAGCAGACGGTGCTCGGCCACAGCTTCAACGCGGACCTGTCGCAGGGGCCGTACTACTTCGATGGCTGCGACACGCTGGCGAAGCTGTTCCGCCAGCGCTGCCAGGAGCTCGGCGGCAAGATCGCGCATCGCGAGAAGGACTACGGCATCTGGCTGTCCTACAGCTGGGCCGACTTCCACGAGCACGCGCGGCTGCTCGGCCTCGGCCTCGTGTCGCTCGGCCTCAAGCGCGGCGAGGTGGTGTCGATCCTGTCGGAGGACAACAAGGAGTGGATCTACGCCGACCTCGGCGTGCAATGCGTCGGCGGCGTCTCGTCGGGCATCTACACCACCGACTCCGCCGCCCAGCTCAAATATCTCGTCAACGATTCCGACAGCCGCTTCCTGTTCGTGGAGAACGACGAGCAGCTCGACAAGTTCCTGTCGGTGCGCCACGAGATGCCGGGGCTTTCCAGGGTCATCGTCTTCGACCGCGACGGCCTGCACGACTTCTGCGACGAGCAGGTCATCTTCCTCGACGACCTCTACGCGCTCGGCCGCGCCTTCCTGAAGGAGAACCCGAACCGCTTCGACGAGGAGATCGCGAAGTCGAAGCCGGAGGAGACGGCGATCCTGGTCTACACCTCCGGCACCACCGGGCCGCCCAAGGGCGCGATGATCAGCCACAAGAACGTCATGGCCTCCGTCATCGGCGCGGCGCTGACGCTTCCCGTGGGGCCCGACGACGAGCAGGTCTGCTTCCTGCCGCTGTGCCACATCCTCGAGCGGCTTCTGACCGTGTTCCTGCCGATCGGCATGAAGTCGACGGTCAACTTCGCCGAAAGCCCGGAGACGGTGTTCGACAATGTGCGCGAGGTCAGCCCGCACGTCTTCACCGCCGTGCCGCGCGTGTGGGAGAAGATCTACAGCCGCGTCACCATCATGGCGAGCGAGGCCACCCCCTTCGGCCGGTGGGCGTTCGGCCGGGCGGTGAAGGCGGGGCTGAAGCGCGTCGCCGCGATGGAGGCGGGCGGGCCGGTGCCGTTCGGCACGCGCCTTTCCTATGCGTTCTGGGACTTCACGGTCCTGCGCAACCTCAGGCGCATGCTCGGCTTCGACCGGCTGCGGCGCGGCACATCGGGCGCCGCGCCCATCTCGCCGGACCTGCTGCGCTGGTTCAAGGCGATCGGCGTCATCGTGCTCGAAGGCTACGGCATGACGGAAAGCTCCGGCGTCATCTCCGTCAACAGGCTGGACAATGACCGCACCGGCACCGTCGGCCCCATCGTGCCGGGCGGCGAGGTGCGCGTGGCCGACGACGGCGAGATCCAGTATCGCGGCCCCAACGTCTTCAAGGGCTACTGGAACAAGCCCGACAAGACGGCCGAGGCGCTGACCGAGGACGGCTGGCTGCGCACCGGCGACGTCGGGCGGCTGGACGAGGACGGCTTCCTCACCATCACCGGCCGCGTCAAGGACATCATCATCACCGCCGGCGGCAAGAACATCACGCCGGCCGAGATCGAGAACCGGCTGAAGTTCAGCCCCTACATCGCGGACGCGGTGGTGATCGGCGACAAGCGCAAGTTCCTGACCTGCCTGGTGATGATCGACCAGGAGAACGTCGAGAAGTTCGCGCAGGACCGCAAGGTGCCGTTCAACGACTTCCGCTCGCTGTGCGCCGCGCAGGAGGTCCGCGACCTGATCGCCGGCGTCGTGGAGGAGACCAATCGCGAATTCGCGAGGGTGGAACAGATCAAGGATTTTCGCTTGATCGACGTGTTGTTGACGGCCGAAGATGACGAACTGACGGCCACCATGAAGTTGAAGCGCAGCTTCGTGGAGAAGAAGCACAAGCGGCTGATCGACGAAATGTACGGCTAGGCATATATCTCGTGCCCGGCCGTAGCGAATAACGGGAAACAACCAGGAGGAATGACATGAACAAGACAGTCGCAAAGTCCATTCTTGCCGCGGCGTTCGCTGCCGGCATGGCCTCCGCCGCGCAGGCGACGCAGGGCGTGACCGACACCGAGATCGTCATCGGCTCGAACGGCGACCTGTCGGGCATCTTCGCCGCCTTCAACGTCGGCGCCATCAAGGCCGCGCAGCAGGTCTTCGACGAGGCCAACGCCAAGGGCGGCATCCACGGCCGCAAGATCCGCCTCGTCGTGGAGGACCACGGCTACCAGGTGCCCAAGGCGGTGCAGAACTTCAACAAGCTGATCAACTCCGACCAGGTCTTCGCGATGATCCTCAACCTGGGGACGCCGCACAACCTGGCCGGCTTCCCGCTGATGGAGGCCAAGCAGGTGGCCAACGTGTCGCCGCTGACGGCGGCGCGCCAGATGCTGGAGGGCGACATCACCTACAAGTACACGGGCTTCTCCTCCTATTACGACCAGGTTCGCGCTGCGGTGACGATGCTGGCCGGGCAGAACGACGCCAAGGAAGTCTGCGCCATGTACATCCCCTCCGACTTCGGCCTCGAGGTCTATGAGGGCGCGAAGGACCAGGCCGAGAAGCTCGGCCTCACCTACGCGGCCGAGACCACCCACAAGCCGGACGAGCAGGACTTCGTGGGCTCGATCCAGAAGCTGCGCGAGGCGGGCTGCGACATCGTCGCCACCGGGCTCGGCGTGCGCCAGACCATCGTCGCCTACGGCACGGCCAAGAAGCTCGGCTGGACCGACGTCGCCTTCGTCGGCTCGTCGGCGGCCATGAACACGGCCGTCGCCAAGGTGCCGGAGGGCGTGACCGAGGGCTACTACGCGGCGGCCGGCTGGTCCGACTTCGAGAACCGTCTCGACAACCCGGAAGTCAAGGCATGGGCGGAAGCCTATCAGGCTGCCCATGGCGAGCCGGTCGGCACCGCCGCCCAGCTCGGCTACGGCGCGGCCCGCGCCGTGGTGACGGCGCTCGAGGCCGCCGGCCGGGATCTGACGGCCGACAGCTTCCGCGTCGCCATGGAGGGCGTGAAGTATCACGACGCCATCAACGACGTCGACATCGACTACGGCCCGGACCATCAGGGCGGCAACCTGATCGTCATCTCCAAGATCGAGGGCGGCAAGTGGATCGAGGTCGGGCGTCTCGACCAGTCCGAAGTCGAGTAGGCGTCCAGCCACGCGACGAAGGGCCGCGCGGGAGACCGCGCGGCCCTTCGCTTTGCGGGACGGCGCGTCGCCGCTACCGGGTCGCCGCCATCCGCCGCCGGTAGGCGGCGGGGCTCTCGCCGGTCTCGGCCCGGAACATATAGATGAAGGCGGAGGTCGAGGCGTAGCCGAGCTCGATGGCGATGTCGGTCACGCTCATGCCCGCTTCGAGCAACTCCAGCCCCCGGAACAGGCGAAGGCGCCGGCGCCAGGCCCGCAGCGTCATGCCCGTCTCGTCGAGGAAGCGGCGGGCCAGCGTGCGCTCCGACATGCCGAGCCTGCGCCCCCATTCCGCCACGGGCAGGGGATCGTCGGGCCGCGCATGCAGCGCCTCGCACAGCCGCACGAGCCGCGGGTCGCCCGGCCAGGGCAGGGCTGCCGCCGCAGGCCGCATCCGGCGCAGATGGGAAAGGACCAGCGCCAGAACCTGGTCGCGGTAGGGGCCCCGTTCCGCCGCCGCCTCGAGGGCCGCGACCTCGAGGATCAGGGCGCGCAGCAGCGGCGGCACCGCGAACACCATTTCGCGCCCGGCCAGCCCGAACGCCGGGTCGGCGGCGACATAGAGGCTGTGGAACTCGGCGCCGAGCAGGGTCGCGGAGCCGTGCAGCATGCCGGCCGGAACCCAGGCCGCCTGCTCGGGCGGGATCGCGTAGCGGCGGCCCTCCACCGAGACCGTCAGCACGCCGGCGACGGCGTAGACGAGCTGGTGCCAGTCATGGGCGTGCAGCGGAAAGTAGTGGCGGGCCGGCAGATGCTGGGCGCGCAGGCGGATCGGCCGCGGCGGCGGCTGGTCGGCCGGAACCGTCAGCTGCGTCCATACGGTGTCGCGCGGATCGTGCGGATGTCTGTTCATCGACAGACTTTGTCATCGCGTCGAGAGACAGTCGAGCCGACAGCGGCTAGAAGGTCGATACCATGTCGAACGCCGCCTTCTCCCTGCTTCATCCGACGCGCGCCTGGCAGGTGCTTTGCGCCGGGATCGCCTCGCTCGTGCTCACCACCGGCCTGGCGCGGTTCGCCTACACGCCGCTGCTGCCGCTGATGCAGGCGCAGGCCGGGATGGGCGACACGCTCGGCGGCTGGCTGGCGACCATCAACTATGCCGGCTACATGACCGGGGCGCTGATCGCCTCCGCCGCCTCGGATGCCGGGCTGCGCCACCGGCTCTACCGCGCCGGCCTGCTTGCCGCCCTCGTCGGCACGGCCGGCATGGGCATGACCGACAACGCCGTGCTGTGGATGCTGCTGCGCTACGTCGCCGGCGTAGGCGCGGCCTCCGGGCTGCTGCTCGCCTCGGGCATGGTGCTGGGCTGGCTGGTGGCCAGAGGCAGGCGGCCCGAGCTCGGCCTGCACTTTTCCGGCATCGGCCTCGGCATCGTCGTCTCGGGCGTGCTGGTGGCCGTCATGACGCCGGCGCTCGACTGGGCGCGGCAATGGACGGTCATGGGCGCGGTCGCGCTGGCGCTGCTCGTGCCGGCGTGGCTGTGGATGCCGGCGCCGCAAGGGTGGCAGGCCGCCGCGACGGCGCCCGCCCCGCGCCGCGCGCCGGGCCTTGGCATGTGGCTCCTGATTGCCTCCTATTTCTTCGCCGGCGTCGGCTTCGTCATCAGCGCGACCTTCATCGTCGCCGCGACGGAGAAGCAGCCCGCCTTCGCCGGCCTCGGCTTCCTGGTCTGGGTCGTGGTCGGGCTCGCCGCCATTCCGGCGACCTTCGCCTGGGACCGTATCGCCCGCCGCGTCGGCGAGGTGCCGGCCATGATCGCGGCCTTCTGCCTTCAGGGCCTGTCCAGCCTGTTGCCGGTCTTCAGCGCCGCTCCGTGGGCGGCGCTGGGCGGGGCGGTCCTGTTCGGCCTCACCTTCATCGGCGTCGTCTCGCTGATGCTGACCTTGGTCGGCAAGCGCAACGGCGCCAACCCGTCGCAGGCCATGGCGCGGCTGACGCTGAGCTACGGCGTCGCCCAGATCGTCGCGCCGGCCCTCGTCGGCACGGTCGCGGAGAAGACCGGCAGCTACGATGCCGGCCTGTGGACGGCGGCGCTGGCCATGTTCGCCGGCGCGGCCGTGCTCGCCGCCTATGCGCCGGCCGAGCGGCGCGCGGCCGCCGGCTGAGGAAACGGGGCTTTCCGCCTCTATTCCGCCGGCTGGGTGGTCGCCATCGCCCGGGCGTTCGCTTCCTCCAGTTCGCGGTGGAGGCGCTTTTCCTCCTCGACCTTGGGCGTGACGAAGCGGCCGAGAAGCAGATAGGCGACGGGGGTGAGGTAGAGCGTCGAGATGGTGGAAAGCCCCAGCCCGCCGACGATGACCCAGCCGAGCGCGATGCGCGCTTCCGCGCCCGCGCCGCTCGCCAGCACCAGCGGCAGGCCGCCGACGATGGTGCACAGCATGGTCATCACTACCGGCCGCAGGCGGATGTTGGCCGCCTGCTCGATCGCCTCGCGCAGCGGCAGGCCGCGGTCGCGCAACTGGTTGGCGAACTCGACGATCAGGATGCCGTTCTTGGCCATGATGCCGACCAGCAGCACCAGGCCGATCTGGCTGTAGACGTTGAGGCTGGTGCCGGTGAGCAGCAGCGCGAACACGGCGCAGGCGAGGCCGAGCGGCACCGTCGCCATGATGATGGCGGCCGACACGAAGCTCTCGAACTGGGCGGCCAGCACCAGAAGGATGATCACGACGGCGAAGCCGAACACGGCGGTCATGCCGCCTGAGGTTTCCTGAAGCGTCGCGGCCTCGGCCAGCGGCACGATGCGGCTGCCGGGCGGCATGTGCGGCGCGGCGATCTCCTGCGCGACCTCGTAGGCCTCGCCCAGCGCGAAATCGCCGGCAAGCTCGGCGGTGATCGCCACCGCGCGCTGCTGCTGCTCGCGCGCCAGCGACGGGGCGACGGCCTGCTCGGTGAGCGTGGCGATGGTCGCCATGGGCACGAAGCGGCCGTCCTGCGCCTTGACGAAGATGTTCTCCAGGTCGGTCGGGTCGTTGATCGGATGCGTGGCCGAGACGAGCTTGACGTCGTAGGAGCGGTCCTCGATGAACACCGATCCGATCTCGCGGCCGTCGAGCATGGCCTGGATCGTCTCCGACAGGCCGGCGATGTTGATGCCGAGGTCGGAGGCGCGGTCGCGGTCGATGCGCACGGAAAGCTGCGGCTGGGTCACGTCCTGCGACAGGCGCGGCTGGCGGAAGCGGCTGTCGCGCTCCATGTCGGCCACCGTCGCCTGCGCGGCCGCCGTCAGCTCGGCGTAGCTGTTGCCGACGATGGCGAACTGCAGGCCGCTGCCGGCACCGCGGATGCGCAGGCTGTTGGGCTGGAAGGCGAAGGCGCGCACGCCCGGCACCGCCTGGACGCGGCTGGTGATGTCGGCGAGGATCTCGTGCTGGGTGCGGCTGCGCTCCTCCCAGGGCGCCAGCGACAGCACCACGAAGCCGGAATTCTGCGCGCCGCCGGAGCCGGCGATGGAGAAGGTGGAGGCGATCTCGCCGCTGTCGCGCAGCGGCTGCACCAGCTCCTCGATGCGGCGCATCTGCTGCGCGAGGTAGTCGAGCGACACGCCCTGCGGCGCGCTGATGCGCAGGAAGGCGGCCGAGCGGTCCTCCGACGGCGTCAGCTCGGAGCGGATGGTGGGAAACAGCACCACCGCCAGCGCCGAGAACAGCGCGGCGATCACCACCACCACCAGCGGCGCGTTGAGCGCGCCGCGCAGCGTGCGGCGGTAGACGGCGGCGAGCGCGCGGCCGATGCCGGCGAGCGGGCCGCCGGAATGGTCGTGATGGTGGTTGCCCATGAAGCGCGAGGCCATCATCGGGCACAGCGACAGCGCCACCACCGCCGACAGGAACACGGCGATGGCCAGCACGAAGCCGAACTCGCGGAACAGGCCGCCCGTCTGCCCGGGCAGGAAGGACAGCGGCACGAACACGGCGATCAGCGTCGCCGTGGTGGCGACGACGGCGAAGAACACCTCCTTGGTGCCGAGCACGGCGGCGGCGCGCGGGCCCATGCCCTCGTTGCGGCGGCGCACGATGTTCTCCAGCACCACGATGGCGTCGTCGACCACGAGGCCGGCGGCGAGCACGAAGGCGAGCAGCGTGAGGATGTTGATCGAGAAGCCGGCGAGATAGATCGCCGCCACCGAGCCGATCAGCGCCACCGGCAGGGCGAGGCCGGGGATGATCGTGGCGCGGATGTCGAGCAGGAACAGGAAGATGATGAGCAGCACCACGGTGACGGAGATGCCGAGCGCGATCTCGACCTCGTGGATGGCGCCGTTGATGAACACCGCCTCGTCGCCGGTGACGAAGATGTCGAGCCCTTCGGGCAGCGTCGGGCGGATGCGCTCCACCGCCTCGCGCACGCCCTCCGAGATCTGAAGCGTGTTCGACTGGGCCTGACGCAATATGCCCATGCCGATGCCGGTCTTGCCGTTGGCGCGAAGCTGGGATTCGCCGATGTCGCCGCCCAGCGTCACCGTGGCGACGTCGCCCAGCCGGTTGGTGCCGTTGATGATGATCGCCTCGAACTCGTCGGGCGTCGTCACGGGCGCGGCCGCGCGCACGATCAGGTCCTGGGTGTTGCTGGTCAGCGAGCCGGCGGGCGTGTCGAGCGCGACGGAGGCCAGCGCGTTGCGGATGTCGGCGACGGTCAGGCCCAGGCTCGACAGCCGCGACTGGTCGATGTCGACGCGGAAGATCTTGTCGCGGTCGCCGTAGAGCTGCACCTCGGCGACGCCGTCGATGGAGGACAGCGCGTCGACGATCTGGTCCTCGACCAGCACCGTCATGTCGTGGACGCTCATGGTCTCGGAGGTGACCGCCAGCCGCACCACGGCCTGCGAGTCCGAATCCGCCTTGACGATCTGCGGCAGGTCGGCGTCGTCGGGCAGGTTGTTCTGGATGCGGCCGACCGCGTCGCGCATGTCGGAGGCGGCGGTGTCGAGGTCGACGCCGTCGCGGAACTCGACGGTGATGCGGCTGCGACCGAAGGAGGAGGAGGACGAGATCGACTTCACGCCGGCCACGCGCGCGGCTGCGCCCTCGATGACGGCGGTGATCTCGCGGTCGATCGACTCGGCCGAGGCGCCCGAGAAATTGGTCGAGATGGTGATGACCGGCCGGTCGATGTCCGGCAGCTCGCGGATCTCGACGCCGAACAGCGCGGCAAGCCCGGCGACGGCGATCAGCGTGTTGAGAACGAGCGCGAGCACCGGCCGGCGCACGAAAAGCGCGGTCATCCCGGTCTCGACGGCGGCGGTGTTGCGCATCTCGCTGATGGGCCCGTTCCCGCTCAGGAGCCGGTGACGGCGGCGGTCGGGGCCTGGCCGGCCTCGCCGCCGACAAGGCGCACCGGCGCGCCCTCGCGCACGGCGTGGATTCCTTCCGTCACCACCTGGCCGGCGGTGCCGAGCTCGCTGGAGACGAGGATGCTGTCGGTGTTGCGCTGGACGATGCGCACGCCGACGCGGCGCGCCACGCCGTCCTCGATCAGCCAGACGAACGCGCCGTCGGCGCCCCACTGGACGGCCAGCGGGTCGACGGCGGGATAGGTGTCGCCGGGAAAGCGCATCTCGATCTGGAACGCCATGCCGGCGCGCAGAAGGTCGCGGGCGTTGTCGATGCTGGCCTGGACCTGGAGCGTGCGGCTCCTGGATTCGATGCGGCTGTCCACGGCGCTGACGACGCCGGCGTAGCCGTCGTCGGGCCGCGCGACCGCGGCGGCCGAGACCGGCTGGCCGACCGAGACCATGCCGGCGAAGCGCTCGGGCACCCAGAAGTCGACGACGATGCGCGAGCGGTCGTCGATGGTGGCGATCACGGTCTGCGTGGTGACGTGGTTGCCGACCGAAACCGGGATGATGCCGACGATGCCGGAGATCGGCGCCAGGATCGAGCGGCGCTCCAGCGTCAGCTCGGCGTCGCGCACGGCGAGCCGCGCGTTGGAGACGGCAAGCTCGGCCTCGGTGAGCTGGACGGCGGTGACGGTGTTGGTGGTGCGCAGCGCCTTCACGCGCTCCAGCCGGGCGCTGGCGTCCTCGAGCGCGATGCGGGCGCGGTCGAGCGCGATCTCCTCGGCGTCGGAGTCGATGCGGGCGATGACGTCGCCGGCGGAAACGTGCGCCCCCGACTCCACGGCGATCTCGGTCAGCCTGCCGGCCGAGAACGGCATCACCGAGACGGAGTTGAGCGCGCGGCTGGTGCCGATGGCGACGAGCCGGTCGTTGATGGTGGCGGTGGAGATGGGCGCAGTGACCACCGCGGCCGCCTCGCGGCCGGGGCCGTCGCCGCCCGCGCCGCCGGCCTCGCCCTGTTGGCCGCCGCCGGGCGCGACCCACTCGAGCCCCCAGCGGGCGAGGATCTCGGGCGCGCCCGGAAAGAAGCGCGCCCACAGCACAAACCCGGCCGCGATCACGACCAGCGAGAAAAGCAGTTGTTTCCAGAGCGGCATCCGATACTCCGCATTCCCGACGGCTTCCGCACGGCCTGGCAGCCGCCGACATGCAAGAAGAAAGAGGCCGCGGTGACCGTCGCCGCTTCCCCATTGCCGTTTCTATGCCAAGTCACTCCCGCCGATAAACCCGTCCCTGGATTAAATATCGGTAATTTGATCGACCGGACCGCCCCGCGCTCGAGGGCGGGCGCCGGCGCGGCCCGCACAAGGCGCTCGATTCCGGCCCGTTCTGGCTGTAAAAGATCGGCGTCGTGGTCCGTGCCGCGGCCCGCGCGTGGCCCGTTGCGCAGACGGGTGCGCTCGCGCACACAGTCGCAAAACCAACGCCAGGAATGGAAGACCAACACAAGCAAAGCGTCCGGCGCCGGCGTCCGGGCCGAGGGGATCGAGAGTGTCAGGCACGATTTCGTTCGAGGGTTTGAAGGAGAAGGTCGCGGCGGGCGACATCGACACCGTGCTGACGGCCGGCGTGGACATGCAGGGAAGGCTGATCGGCAAGCGCTTCCTGGCGAAGTTCTTCGTCGAATCCGCCCATGAGGAGACGCACGGCTGCAACTACCTGCTGGCCGACGACATCGACATGGAGCCGGTGCCCGGCTACAAGGCGGCGAGCTGGTCCAAGGGCTATGGCGACTTCGTCATGAAGCCGGACCTGTCGACCATCCGGCTGACGCCGTGGCTGGAAAAGACGGCGCTGGTGCTGTGCGACATCCAGGACCACCACACCCACGCGGACCTGCCGCACTCGCCGCGCGGCATCCTGAAGCGGCAGCTGGCGCGGCTGAAGGAGCGCGGCTGGCTGGCCTATTTCGCCTCCGAGCTCGAATTCTACCTGTTCGACGAGACCTATGCCTCGGCGCGGGCCAAGCGCTGGCAGGGCCTCGACACCGCCTCGCCCTATATCGAGGACTACCTGATCGGCCTGACCAGCAAGGAAGAAGGCGTGATGCGCCGGCTGCGCAACGAGATGGAGGCGGCCGGCATCCCCATCGAGAACTCCAAGGGCGAGTGGGGCCCGGGGCAGGAGGAGATCAACGTCCGCTACGCCGAGGCGCTGGAGATGGCCGACCGCCACGTCGTGCTCAAGAACGGCGCCAGGGAGATCGCGCATTCGGAAGGCAAGGCCATCACCTTCATGGCCAAGTACGACTATGCGCTGGCCGGCTCGTCGAGCCACATCCACAACTCGCTGTGGAGCGCCGACGGCAGGAAGTCGCTGTTCTTCGACCCCAAGGCCGAATACACGATGACGCCGCTGATGCGCTCGTGGGTGGCGGGACAGCTGAAATACGCCCGCGACCTGACCTGGTTCCTGTGCCCGTACATCAATTCCTACAAGCGCTTCCAGGCCGGAACCTTCGCGCCGACCAAGACGGCGTGGAGCCGCGACAACCGCACCGCCGGCTTCCGCCTGTGCGGCGAGGGGACGAAGGGCATCCGCATCGAATGCCGCATCGGCGGTGCGGACCTCAACCCCTATCTCGCCTTCGCGGCGCTGATCGCGGCCGGGCTCGCCGGCGTCGACGAGAAGCTGGAGCTCGGCAAGCCCTTCGAGGGCGACGCCTACCAGGCCGCGCGCCTGACCGAGGTGCCCAAGACGCTGCGCGAGGCGATCGACGCCATGGCGAAGTCGAAGATGCTGAAGGCGGCGCTGGGCGAGGAGGTGATCGAGCACTACCTGCACACCGCGCGCTGGGAGCAGCTCGAATACGACCGCCGCGTCACCGACTGGGAGCTGCACCGCGGCTTCGAACGCTACTGACAACCACGACAACGAGGCTCTCATGACCGAAACGGTCAAGCTGAAATCCCCCATCGACGGCTCGGTCTACGCCGAGCGGCCGGTCGCGACCGAGCCCGAGATCGACGCGGCGATCGCCCGCGCCCGCGCCGCGCAGGCCGAATGGGCTAACGTCTCCATCGCCGAGCGCGGAAAATACCTTCTCGCCTTCCTCGAGGCGATGCTCGCCATGAACGACGAGATCGTGCCGGAGATCGCCTGGCAGATGGGGCGGCCGGTGCGCTACGGCGGCGAGAAGGGCGGCGTCGAGGAGCGCACCCGCTACATGGTGGCGCTGGCCGAGAAGGCGCTCGCGCCCTACGTGCCGGAGGAGCGCCCCGGCTTCCGCCGCTATCTCAAGCGCGCGCCGCTCGGCGTCGTGATGACCGTCGCGCCGTGGAACTACCCGTATCTGACGACGGTCAACTCGGTCGTGCCGGCGCTGATGGCAGGCAATGCCGTCGTCCTCAAGCACGCGGCGCAGACGCTGCTGGTCGGCGAGCGCTTCCAGCAGGCGTTCGACAAGGCCGGCCTGCCCAGGGGCGTGTTCCAGAACATCGTGCTCAGCCACGGCCAGACCGAAAGGCTGCTCGGCTCGGGCCTGATCGACCATTGCAACTTCACCGGCTCGGTCGCCGGCGGGCGGGCCATCGAGAAGGCGGCGGCCGGCACCTTCATGACGCTGGGGCTGGAGCTCGGCGGCAAGGACCCGGCCTATGTGCTGCCCGACGCGAAGCTCGACCACGCCATCGCCAATCTGGTCGACGGCGCCTTCTACAACACCGGCCAGTGCTGCTGCGGCATCGAGCGCGTCTATGTCCACGAGAAGGTCTATGACGACTTCGTCGAGGGCTTCGTCGCCGAGACCAGGAACTATGTCGTCGGCAACCCGCTCGATCAGGCGACGACGATGGGGCCGATGGCGCAGGCGCGCTTCGCCGATTTCATCCGCGAGCAGAAGGCCGAGGCGCTGCGCAAGGGCGCGGTCGCCCATATCGGCATGAAGGTCGAGGGCGACGCCGCCGGCTCGCCCTATCTCGCGCCCGAGGTGTTGACCGCTGTCAACCACCAGATGAGCGTGATGCGCGAGGAATCGTTCGGCCCCATTGTCGGCATCATGAAGGTGCGCGACGACGAGGAGGCGATTTCGCTGATGAACGACAGCCCCTACGGCCTGACCGCATCGGTGTGGACCACCGACACCGAGCGCGCCGCGCAAATCGGCGACCGCATCGAGACGGGCACCGTGTTCATGAACCGCTGCGACTACGTCGATCCCGGCCTTGTGTGGACCGGGGTCAAGGACACCGGCAAGGGCGGCGCGATGGGCCTCGTCGGCTACGGGAACCTGACGCGGCCGAAGAGCTACCACCTGCGCGAAGCGATCTGATCTTCCGAAGGATAATCATGACCAACCTCGTCTCGAAATGGAACTATCCCACCACCGTGCGCTTCGGCGCCGGCCGCATCAGGGAGCTGCCGGAGGTGCTGAAGGAGGCGGGGATCGCGAACCCGCTCTTCGTCACCGATCCGGGGCTGGCGAAGCTGCCGGTGACGGCCTCGACGCTGACGCTGCTTTCCGACGCCGGCGTGCCGCACGGCGTCTTCTCCGACGTCAAGCCGAACCCGGTGGAATCGAACCTGCATGCCGGCATCGAGGTCTACAAGGCAGGCAACCATGACGGCGTCGTCGCCTTCGGCGGCGGCTCGGCGCTCGATCTCGGCAAGCTGATCGCCTTCCAGGCGCATCAGGGCCGCCCGGTGTGGGACTTCGAGGACATCGGCGACTGGTGGACGCGCGCCGACGCCTCCAAGATCGCGCCCATCGTCGCGGTGCCGACCACGGCCGGCACCGGCTCGGAGGTCGGCCGCGCCGGCGTGCTCACCCACGAGGCGAGCCACACCAAGAAGGTGATCTTCCATCCGAGGATGATGCCGGCCATCGTCATCGCCGACCCCGAGCTGACGGCCGGCATGCCGCCCTTCATCACCGCCGGCACCGGCATGGACGCGCTCGCCCACTGCCTCGAGGCCTATTGCGCGCCGGGCTACCACCCGATGGCCGACGGCATCGCGCTCGAAGGCATGCGCCTCGCCTTCGAGTACCTGCCGAAAGCCTTCGCAAACGGCGGCGACCTCGAGGCCCGCGCGCACATGATGTCGGCCGCCGCCATGGGCGCGACCGCCTTCCAGAAGGGGCTCGGCGCCATCCACTCGCTGTCGCACCCGATCGGCGCGCTCTACGACACCCATCACGGCATGACCAACGCCGTGTTCATGCCCTATGTGCTGGCCTTCAACCGCCCGGCCATCGAGGAACGGATTTCCCGCGCCGCCGCCTATCTCGGCATTTCCGGCGGCTTCGACGGCTTCGCCGCGGCGGTGCGCAAGCTGCGCGAGACGCTCCAGGTGCCGCACACCCTGCCTGAGTTCATCAAGGACTTCGCGCCGGACGCCGCGCGCCGGGACCTGATCGCGGAAATGGCCATCGTCGACCCCACCGCCGGCGGCAACCCGGTGAAGCTGACCAGGGAGGCGGCGCTTTCGCTGCTCGACGCGGCGATTTCCGGCCGGCTGTGACCCGATCTTTCGCGCGATGCGGAGAAGGCCCGCTCCCCCGCCGGGGCGGGCCTTCATATTTCGGTAACAATACCCATATTATGCTGCAAGCAGATCGCTTCCATCGCTGACCACGGATGTACTGGCAGGATGTCGAGGCGAAGGAGGAAGGTCGGGCGCTGCCCGGCCTTTTTCGTTCCGGCCCCGCCTGTCCGCAGGCCCGCCGAGTTCAGCGCATTTGCGTGTCCCACTCGCGCCAGTGCGTGGGCGAGACCTGCACCTTCTCGCCCGTCGCGGACTTGACCCATGGGGCCGTGCCGGGAGTGCGCCGGCAGGGGAAGACGAGGGCGTGGGCGCCGTCGCGGTCGATCACGGCGAGCTCGAGGTCCCGATCGAAGGGGGCGGTCGATATCGGTTGCCACTGCATTTCCTCGTGGCCGCGGCGGCCACCCTTTCAGTCGGTATCCGGCAAGCCGAGCGTTCCACCGGCACTAGGCCGCCAGATCGTGCAGGACCTGCCACTTGACGATCTCGACGCTGCGCAGGTTCGGCAGCCGGATGACGTCCTTGTGCTTGAGCCGCGTGAAGACGCGGGAGACCGTCTCGATGGTCAGGCCGAGATAGTCGGCGATGTCGGCCCGCGACATCGGCAGCTCGACCTGCGGCAGTCCGCCCTGGCGCTCGGACATGTCCGCGATGAAGGCGGCGACGCGCTCGACGGCGTTCTGCCTGCCGAGGACGAGCAGGTGCTCCTGCGTCCTGACGAGGCCGCGAAGCGCCATCGGCAGGAGCTCGCCGGCCCGCTCGTCGCGGAACGACGACAGGCGCAGGACGCGGATGCCGGTGGCGCAGATGGCTTCGGCGAAGAAGTGATGGGTGCTGTCGGTCTCGAAGCCGAACGCCTCGCCCGCCAGATGGAAGGCCGAAATCTGCCGGCGGCCGTCGGCCAGCAGGCGGTAGACGCGCACGGCGCCGAACTCGACCATGTAGAGATTGCCGCTCTTTCCGCCCTGGGCATAGATCTCCTTGCCGGCGGGGAAGAACTGGGGCGGCTGCGTGCTTGCGCCGAAGGGCGACAGGACCGCCTCGTCGCGGGCGGGCCGGGCTTCGTCCGGACGAGGCGGTATCCGATGCGTTTCCAGATTGGCCATGATCGTCTCCAGATGCTGATGACGATCAATCGCGCAAATGCCGCCGTCGCGAAATTCGGTTGGCTCCGTAGGGGAATCTACGTACCGGCCGCCGCCGGCCTGTCCGCTGCCCTAGCTGTGCCTGGCGGCGAGGTCGAGCATGATCGCCATGCGCACCAGGTCGGGCAGGCTTCTGGCCTGCATCTTGGCCATGACGTTGGCGCGGTGGACCTCCACCGTGCGCGGGCTGATGTTGAGGTCGTAGGCGATGGTCTTGTTCGGCATGCCGGCCACGACGGCCGAAAGCACCTGCCGCTCGCGCTCCGAGAGCTGGTCGAGCCGGGTCCTGAGCGTGGCGGCGTCGTCCGTGGCCTCCGTCCTGTCGAGGCGGCTTGCCGCGCGCTTGATGGCGTCGACCAGCACCTCGTCCTCGAACGGCTTCTCGATAAAATCGACCGCGCCGGCCTTCATCGCCGCGACCGCCATCGGCACGTCGCCCTGTCCGGTGACGACGATGGCCGGCACCATGGCGCCGGCCGCGTTCAGCCTCTCCAGCAGCTCGACGCCGCTCATGTCCGGCATGCGCAGATCGGTGACGAGGCAGGCCCGGCCGATGTCCGGCGCGGCGGCGAGGAAGCCGGTCGCCGAGCCGTGGACGCGCACGGTGAAGCCCATCGTCGTCAGCAGGAAGGCGAGCGACTTGCGCGCCGCTTCCTCGTCGTCGACGATATGAACGACATAGCTGTCAATCTGCATGCGCCGCCTCTCTTGCCGCCGCGGGCAGCGACACCCGGAAGGTGGCGCCGCCCGCCTCGTTGCGGCTTGCCGCGATGGAGCCGCCATGCGCCTCGACGATGCGCCGGGAGATGGAAAGGCCGATGCCCATGCCGTTCGCCTTGCTGGTGACGAAGGGCTCGAACAGCCGCTCGGCGATGTCCTCGGCGATCCCCGGCCCGGTGTCGGCCACCTCGATCACCACGCCCGCGCCGTCGCGGCCCGTGCGCACGACCAGCTCGCGCCGGTCGCTCTCGCGCATCGCCTCCATGGCGTTGCGCATCAGGTTGATGAGCACCTGCTGGATCTGGACGCGGTCGGCGACCACCTCGTCGGCGCCGGAGCCGGAGGAGAAGTCGAATATCGAACGCACGCCCTGCTCGCGCGAGCCGACCAGCGCCAGCGCGCCGGCCTCCTCGATCAGCTTGCGCACGTTTTCCCGCGACTTCTCGGTCTCGCCATGCGTGACGAACTCGCGCAGGTGGCGGATGGTCTCGCCGGCGCGCAGCGCCTGCCTGGCGGTCTCCTCCAGCGCCTCCCTGATATGCGCGGCCGCCGCGCCGTCCAGGCTGGAGAGATAGCGCACGCAGCCCTGCGAATAGTTGGCGATCGCCGCGAGGGGCTGGTTGAGCTCGTGCGCCAGCGTCGAGGCCATCTCCCCCAGCTCGCTGAGGCGGGCGAGCCGCGCCAGCTCGCTCTGCACCTCGCGCAGCCGCGCCTCGGTCTCCTCCCGCTCGGTCAGGTCGCGGATGAAGCCGGTGAAGAAGGTCTCGCCGGCGGAGCTGGCCTGGCCGACGGTGAGCTTCATGGGAAAGGTGGAGCCGTCCTTCCTGCGCCCGACCACCACGCGGTCGATGCCGATGATCCGCTTCTCGCCGGTCTCCAGGTAGCGCCGGATGTAGCCGTCATGCTCGCGGCGGTAGGGTTCCGGCATCAGCATGCTGACGTTGCGGCCGACCGCCTCGGCTTCGGTGTAGCCGAACTGGCGCACCGCCGCCGTGCTGAAGGAGGTGATGAGGCCGGTCCGGTCGATCACCACGGTCGCGTCGGGGACGGTGGCGAGGATCGAGCGCAGATGCGCCTCGCGCGACTTGATCTCCTCCTCGCTCCTTTCGAGCGCGCGGCGCGAGCGGCGCAGCATCTCGCCCATCCAGGCGATGACGAGGCCGACGGCGGTGAAGATCGCCACCTGCAGCCAGGCCGTCGGGTCGCTGCCGGCGATGAAGAGCGCGCCGGCGAGCGAAAGCGCGAGCGCGAACAGCCCCGGCCCGATGCCGCCGGCGATCACCGCGACCAGGATCACCGGGACGAAGAGGACGAAGATGGCCGCGTTGCCGAGCGCGTCCTGCAGCGCCAGCCGCAGGGCGAAGGCGACCGCCACGGCGGCGCCCGCGAGCAGGTATCCCGCCCGGCCCTCGAAGCGGCGGGAAAAGACAAGCTGAAGAAAACGCCCCTGCAATCCAGGCATGTCTGCGGCTGGCATCGGCTCACCGTTGGAGAAGGCATGCAGCACAATGCGCGTGGCGGATTCCGGGCGGCCCGATCCGGCAATGCCGCGCGCAGGCGGCGGGCCGCGGGGCGGGCGCTCTTGATCCACATCAAGAATATCCGAGCAACCGCTTGAAAGGAAGCGGATCGGCGGGCGCCGCGGCGGCCAATTGTCGCTGCGGCCCGGCCCCGGGCAGGCGTTCGATCAGCTCTCGATGAAGCTTGCGAGCACGCGCGCCTTGCGCGCGCCGCGCAGCTTGCCCAGCGCCCGGGCCTCGATCTGGCGGATGCGCTCGCGCGTGACGCCGAACTCCCTGCCGACCTCCTCCAGCGTGTGCTCGCAGGAGCCGCCGAGGCCGAAGCGCATTTCGAGCACGCGCCGCTCGCGCGCGCTGAGGTCGTGCAGGGCCTGGGCGATGGCCTGCCGCAGCGCGCCGGCCTCGGCCGCCTCGTGCGGATCGACCGCGTCGCGCGCCTCGATCAGGTCGCCGAGCGTGGCGTCCCCGTCCTCGCCGACCGGCAGGTCGAGCGAGGTCGGCTCCTGCACCAGCGACAGCGCCCGCGCGACGTGCTGCGGCGACAGGCCGGTGCGGCCGGCGATCGCCTGCGCGTCGGGCGCGCGGCCGTCGCGCTGCTCCAGGATGCGCCGCTCGCGCATGACCTTGCCGGCCGTCTCGGCCATGTGGACGGGAACCCGGATCATGCGCCCCTTGTCGGCGATGGCGCGGACGATCGCCTGGCGGATCCACCACACGGCATAGGTGGACAGCTTGACGCCCCGGCGATGGTCGAACTTCTCGACGGCGTGCATCAGGCCGAGATTGCCTTCCTGGATCAGGTCGAGCAATTCGAGCGAGCCCCGGCCCTGATACTTGCGCGCGATCGACACGACGAGGCGAAGCTGCGAGCGCACCATCTCCTCGCGCGCGGCCTTGAGCCGCCGCCAGGCCTTGCCGGCATCCGCGGCGGCCTGCGCGAAGGCGGCGCGGGGCAGGCCGGTCCGCTCCGCGCACAGGCGCGCGGGCTCGTCCTGCGCCGCCCGCAGGCCCCGGCGCTCGGCCTCGACCAGATCCGTCATCGCCGTCACCCTGTCGGCGCGCAGCGGCAGGGGAAGCGCCCCGGCGAAATCCGCGAGGAGCGCCCGCAGCCGCCGCGACGGCTCCGCGCGACCGCCTTCGTCGCGCCTCAGCGCCGCGATCCCGGCGGCGACGGCCGCGGCACGGTCGAGCCGCGCGGCAAGGCCGGCGTCGGGCGCTGCGCGCGCACGGTCGTCCTGTCCTTCCCCGTCGTCCTCGGCGGCCTGCCCGTCCTGCGCCGCGCCGTGGACGACGAAGACGTCGGCGACGCCAAGGCGCGCCTCGCGGATGCCGTCGATCCAGCCGGCGACATGCTCGACGACGAGCGGGATCGCGCACAGCCGCTCGACCAGCGCCTCCTGCGCGGCCTCGATGCGGATGGCGAGCGCGGTCTCCTGCTCGCGCGACAGCGGCGCGCTCGCGCCCATGTCGCGGAGATAGGCGCGCACGGGGTCGCGAGCCGGCGCGGCCTCGCGCTCCGGCTGGCGGGGTGTCGGCGCCGGCGCGGCCGGCAGGCTGGCCGGAGCGGCGCCGACGATGTCGGCGATGTCCGGCTCGAGGCCGGCCTCCTGCGCGCGCACGTTGTCGCGCGGCGCGGCCGCGTCGAGATCGCGGTCGAAACCGATGGTGATGTCCTCCCCGGCCGTGCCGGGCCGGGGGTGCAGCGGAAAGTCCATGTGCCTGCGGTCCTGTCGAGGGCGCGCCGGTCGGGATCGATGGGCGGCGGAGCGAAGGCCCCGCGCGGCGTCGCGGCCGTGCGGCTCGTCCCGTGCGGTTTGTCTCGTGCGGGGCGGATTGTCCTCGCCCGGCCTTCGCCGGCGGCGTGTTTTCCGCACTCAGATGGGAGCGCGGCGGCGCGAAATCAACGCCGCGCGGCCCCGTCAGTTCGACAGGAGCCGGTGGAGCGTGCCGTCCGACAGAAGCGAGCGCGTCACGCCGCCGAACGCCCACTCGCGCAGCCTGCTGTGGCCGTAGCCGCCGGCGACGACGAGATCGGCCCCGACCTCGAGGGCTTTCGCCGCAAGCGCGCCGGCGACGTCGGGCTCGGGCCCCACCATCACCTCGGGCCTGGCCTTCGCGCCGTGCCGCATCAGGTAGCGGACCACGTCGGCGCTGCCGTCGCGCGCCTTGAAGCTGTCGCTTTCGGCGCAGGCGACGACGACCACCTCCTTCGCGCCGGTCAGGAACGGCAGGGCATCGGCCACCGCGCGCCTCGCCTCGCGCGTGTCCTTCCAGGCCACGACGACCCTTTCGGCGCGCAGCGGCGGATGCGTCTCGGCGGCGAACAGCACCGGCCGCCCCGTCGCGAGGATCAGCGTCCCGGCATCGACGCCGCGCGAGCGGTCGGCCGCGGCGGGGGAGCCCGTCACCACGAGGTCCGCGGCGCGGGCGTGAAAGGCGACGATGTGGGTCGGGTCGCCCGTCTCGGCGCGCCAGGATGCGCGCCCGTCCTCGCCGACGATGCCGAGGAACTCCTCCTTCATCGCCTTGAGCCGGTCCTCGATGCTGCGTGTGCTGCGGAGGAAGGCCTCGGCCGAGGCGATGCCGCTCTCGTCGGAGGGGATGGGCATGCGCGCCTCGGCGGCGGCCACCGCGATGAGGTCGGCCTCGAAGCGGCCGGCGAGGTCGCGGGCGAACTCCAGCCGCGGGGCGACGGGCGAATCCACGTCGAGCTGGACCATGATCGTCCTGAAAAGCATGTTCCTCTCCTTCCAACGGCGGCGAGCCGGCAGGTTGGCCGGCTCGCGGCATCCTCGTTGCGCGTCAGGCCCCGCCCGGCGCGCCGGCCGCGCTCGTCCGCGACCGGGCCTCGCGAAGCGCGTCCACGACCTCCTCGTCGCTGAGCTGGCGGAAGTCGCGATAGTGGTGCCCGAGCGCGAGGAAGCGGACGGGCTGGCTGGGGCAGACGACCCGGCCGGCCTCCTGCGCCAGCTCGACCACCGTCTCTGGCGGGGCGACGGGAACCGCGACGACGATCTCGCGCGGGGAGCGCCGCTTCAGCGCGCGGATCGCCACCCGCATGGTCGTGCCCGTCGCGACCCCGTCGTCGACGAGGATCGCCGTCCTGCCCCTGACGGAGAGCGGCTTGCGCCCGGCCCGATAGATGTGCCTGCGCCGCTCCAGCTCCGGCCGCTCGCGGCCGATCAGCGCCTGCAACCCGGAATCGTCGAGACCGTAGGCCTCGACGATCTCGTGGTTGAGCACGACGTCCGGCGGATCGCCGTCGACGATCGCCGCCACCGCCAGCTCGGGGTTGCCTGGCGCGCCGACCTTGCGCACGATGACGAGGTCGAGCGGCGCGCCGAGCGCGCGGGCGATCTCGGCCGCCACCGGCACGCCGCCGCGCGGCAGCGCCAGCACCACCGGGTCGGGCAGGCCGAGCCTTGCGAGCTCGTCCGCCAGCTTCCTCCCCGCCTCCTGCCGGTCGCGGAACATCATCGCCTCAATCCGCCGGCCACAGGTCCTGAAGGGGCTTCTTCATGGCGTTCCTGACCTCTTCGATCTCGCCGCGCGAGACGTGGCGGTCGAGCAGCCTGAAGACGGCCGACACCGCCGCATCCGGGTCGTTCAGGCGGTCGTCGGCGAAGGCGGCCTCCACGCGCGCGATGAAGTCCTCCTTCTTGCGGTTCTCGACCGGCGTCGCCAGCGGCTTCCAGCCCTCGAAATAGATGCCGCGGATCAGGGCCGGGAACTGCGCGGCAAGGTCCGTCATCTCCTGCTGCGGCAGCCAGTCGCGGACCGCATGCAGCACGCAGCGCAGGAGGTGGTAGGCGCGGCGCTCGGGCCAGTCGAGGTCGTCGGCAAGCTCGTTCACCCATTGCTGGGCCTGCTGCGCGGCCTGCGTGAAAACGGCGATCGATGTGCCGGACATGCGGGTTCTCCATGGTTCGGGCCGGCGGCGGGGCGGGGGCGTCAGCTTCCCTTGACGGCGATCTTCCTCTCCGCCTGCCTCGCCTCGGCGGTCTTGGGCAGCCGCACGGTCAGCACGCCCCTGGCGAAGGCGGCGTCGATCGCGTCGGCATCGACGCCGTCGGGAAGCCGGAAGCTGCGCTGGAACGAGCCGTAGCGGCGCTCGGACAGGTAGTAGTCCTTGCGCTTCTCCTCCTTCTCCTCGCCCTTCTCGCCCTTGATGGTCAGCGTGCGGTTGGCGAGCTTGATCTCGACGTCCTTCTCGTCGAGGCCGGGCAGCTCGGCGGTGATCTCGTAGGCGTCTTCCTTCTCGACGAGATCGACGGCGGGCGCGACCTGCCAGCCGGCGCTTCCGGCGCGCGGCACGTCGATGCCGAACACCCTCGACGGCAGGCGCCGGTCGAAGGGCCGGAAGTCGTCGAACAGGCGGTCGACCTCGCGGCGCAGGCTTTCGAGCGGGCCCCATTCGTAGGTCTTCCCCGGAACGTGCGCCTTTTCGGGGGCCGTCCCGGAAGGCGTCTCCGCGGGCGGTGTGGGTGAGGTTTCGGCCATGGCTGAACTCCTTGCGCTTGACGGACGCCGCTGCCGCTCCCGGTCGCCGCGCGCGCTCCTCGCGTCGAAAAAACGCCTCGCTCGCGCCGCTTCGCCCGGCGGACTCGATCCGGCAATGACGGCAGCAAACCCCGTTCGGGGCTCCTTCTCATTGACGCGGATCAAAACCGGCGGCGGCCCGCCCGCGGCGATTTTGATCGGCGTCAAGGACGCGCGGGACGGATGCGGCTTGAATTGCCGGCGCGTCGTGCCAATGTGAGTGAAGGCGCCGCGAGCCCCGCCCTCGCCGACGGCAGGCGCGAGGCCATCCGCCGGGCGCCCTCGATGCAGGGAGGCCGAGCCATGCAGGTCCGTTCGCTGAGCACGCTCGAATGCACACGCCTGCTGACCGAGCACCGGCTCGGACGGCTGGCCTGCGCCGGCGACGGCCGGCCCTATGTGGTGCCGATCTTCTTCGCCTATGCGGACAACCATCTCTACGCCTTCTCGATGCCCGGCAGGAAGATCGATTGCATGCGCGCCAACCCGCAGGTGTGCATGCTGGTCGAGGAGCACGGCGCGGGGCGGGACTGGAAGAGCGTCGTCGTGGAGGGGCGCTACGAGGAGCTGCCCGACCGCATCGGCCACAAGCACGAGCGCGACCATGCCTGGCTGCTGCTCAGCCGGCATTTCGACTGGTGGGAGCCGGGGGCGCTGAAGCCGATGACGGTGCCCGTGTCCGACCATCTCGATCATGTCTTCTTCCGCATCCTCATCGAGCAGGTCTCGGGACGCGAGGCGCGCGACGACGGATAGCGCGACGGACGCCCGGACAAATCCGGGCTGCCGCTCTATCCGTCTGTTTTTGCCGCATTTATGCGACGTCAAGTGAGTCCACTTGACTGCAAAATGCGCCAGCCCGTTACGGCTGGCGCACGAGGACGGCGCGCAGATGACGGGTGAAGAACGCGGCGACGCCGGTATCGTTCAGATGATCGGTGTCGGCGTAGAAGCCGGGATCGGGCATCGCCCCGGAATAGTCGAGCACGGCCACCTTGTGCCGGTCGGCGAGCGCGCCAAGCGCGGCGCCGAACCCGGCCTCGCCCGGCAGCAGGCTCCTGAAGCGCGGCGGCAGTGGCATCCTCACGACGGTGACGCCGGCGCCGCTGCGCTGCGCCGTCTCCACCAGCCCGGCGAACGCGGCGAGGTAGCGCTCGCGCATCGCCGTCTCGTCCGCGACCGGCGGGTAGAGATAGCCGATCCGCGACCGCTCGGCCGAGGGCGACAGCCGGAAGGTGCGCTCGAACGAGGCCTCGCCCTCCCAGACGTCGCGGCGGAAGCGGTTTCGGTTGTTGAGCTTCGAGAAGCCGGTGACGTAGTCGGCGAGCGCGCGCGGATCGACGCCCTCGCGCGCGACGTAGCCGGCAAGCCGCGCGGCGAGCGCGGGGTGGAACGGCGTGCGGGCGAGGAGATCGCTGTCGGAGAAGCGGCCCTCGTTCCAGACCGGCGCGCGGAAGGCGAAGCCGTCGGCGACGTAGAGCACGTTGCGCGCGCGGCGGCGGGAAAGGAAGTGCTCGAGCACGAAGCGGTTGTAGAGCGGGCCGGTGCCGGGGCCGGCGAGGTTGAGGATCGTCAGCCCGGTGTCGCGTTCCATCTCGGCGTTGAAGCCGCCGAAGTCGAGCGGCATGGCGCGCGAGGCGCCGAGGACGAGCCAGTCGACATCCATGGCGGCGGCGTCGGCCTTGTAGATCGGGTTCATGCGGCCGTTGCGGTGGAGGAGCCATTCGGAGCCGGCGAGCAGCAGGGCGTAGATGACGAGCCCGATGCCGATGAACCGGGCGACCGTCGCGGCCTTCGGCGCGGTCCTGATCGGGATGATCCGTTCCATCGTGCGCCTCAGAACTGCATGTAGATGAACCCGCCCGCCTGCCAGCGGCCGAGGAGGACGAGGGCGAAGATACCGGCGTACCAGGCCGACCAACGCAGCACGACCGGCGCGGCGGCGAGCCGGTCGCGGATCGGCCGCCGCTCGTCGAGCGCCTCGACGGCGATCAGCAGCGCGATCAGCGCCGCGCCCAGCGCATGGTCGGCGGTGAAGGGGTAGAGGGGAACGAGCGCCGGCAGGCCGGGCAGCGCCGCCCAGATGCGGCGGATGACGACCAGCGCCTGCTCGACGGTGTCGGCGCGGAAGAAGATCCAGCTCACGAGGATGAGGTGGAAGGTGAGCAGGATGCGCAGCGCGCGCAGCCATGCGCTCGCCGCGACCCGCGGCAGCATCGCGCCGAGCCGCCGCCACAGGCCGCGCGTCGCCAGCCCCGCCCACTGGTAGGCGCCGTTCAGCGTGCCCCAGACGAGGAAGGTCCAGCCGACGCCGTAGCCGAGGCCGGCGTGCCACAGGCCGCTGACCACGAACACCGCCATGACGTTGAGATAGCGGCGCGGCAGCCCCGCCTTGCCGCCGCCGAGCGGGATGTAGAGATAGTCGCGGAACCAGTGGCCGAGCGAGACGTGCCAGCGCGACGACCAGAACTCGGCGGTGGTGACGGCGAGATAGGGCCGGCGGAAATTCTCCATCAGCCGGATGCCGAACAGCAGCGACAGCCCGACCGCGATGTCGGAATAGCCGGAGAAGTCGCAATAGATCTGGAAGGCGAAGAAGTAGACCGCGATCAGGAGCTCCATCGGCGCGGCGTAGGGCGCGATGCGGAAGGCCCCGTCCACCACCGGCGCGAGGTTGTCGGCGATGACCACTTTCTTGAACAGGCCCCAGACGATGAGCTGAAGCCCGGCGACGGCGAGCACCGGGTCGAGCCTGAGCCGGGCGGGCACCTGCGCCAGGAACGGCCCGGCGCGCTCGATCGGCCCGGCGAGGATCTTCGGGAACCACGCGACATAGAGCGCGAGCCGCCCCGCGTCCTTCTCGCCCGCGCACGCGCCGCGATGGACGTCGATCAGATAGGCGGCGGCCATGAAGGCGTAGAAGGAAAAGCCGACCGGCGCGGCGATGCCGATGCGCGGCAGGAAGGGCTGGCCGGCGAGCGCGGCCTCGATCTCGCCCGCGACGAAGTCGTAGAACTTCAGCGCCGCCAGCGCGCCGAGGATGAGGAGGAGGCCGGCGGCGAGCGCCGCCCGGCGCGTCGCCGGCGGGCCCGAGGCGATCAGCCGCCCGGCCGCCCACGCGACCGCAACGACGGCGAACAGGAAGCCGAGATTGGCCGCCCCGAAGCTGGCGTAGAAGACGAGGCTCGCCGCTAGCAGCAGGAGCCAGCGCAGCCGCTGCGGCGCAAGCGCGAACAGGACAAGCGTCGCGGCGAGGAACAGGAAGAAGGTGAGCGAGGTGAAGAGCATGGCGCGCCGTCTCCCCGCCGTCCGTCACGGGTCCTAATAGGTCGCGCCGCCGGCGCGCAGGTCGATCGGCACGTCCTCGATGGAGATGCCGCCGTTGAGGACGAGATAGTCGGCGAGTGCGGCGCGCTCGTCCTGCGTGGTCTTGATCTCGACGTGGCTCGGCTTGTTCATGGTGCCGAGCCAGGCCTCGCGGCTGCGGTCCTGCGTCACCACCACGGTGATGATGTGGCAGGACTGGCAGTATTCCAGCGTCAGGTCGCGGCCGTCGCGCGGCAGGGCGTGGCCGCCGGTGTCCATGGTCTGGCCGCCGCGCTCGGCCGCCGGCATGGTCGCGGCGAGATAGGCGGCGAGCGTGTCCTGCTGGACGGGATCGAGGCCGGTGTCGAGGCCCTGGATCGTGGCCAGCCACTCCTCGCGGCTGCGGCTTGAGCCAAGCACCTCGTCGGGCGCCATCGTGCCGGCGGCGAACAGATCGCCGAGAAGGGTCCTGCCGCCGTCCGGGATGAAGTCGAACAGATCGTCCTGCCCGTGGGCCGCGAGCGCGGCCAGACCCGAGGCGACGAACGCGGCGCCGATGGCGAACTTCCTGGCTGCGGACATGGTCAGGCTCCCTGTTTGGATGCGGAAGCGCCGGCTCAGAAGCGGTAGTCCTCCGGCACGTCCTGATACGGAATCGGCATGTTGATCGCGGAGTAGAGCGCGAAGGTCTCGCGCTCCTTCGCCGTCATGGGCAATTCGCTGTGGAATGGCGACTTGAACACGGCGCGCCAGCCCTCGGCGTCGCGCTCGTGCGCCAGATAGCCGGTGAAGAAGCCGTGGCAGAACTGGCAGTTGGCGATGGCGAGCTCCTTGCCGTCGGGCGGGAAGGCGGCGGCGAGCGTGGCGACATCGGCCGCGGCCGCGATGCGCTCCCCCGGCAGCGGCGCGTTGACCGCGAGGTAGGAGGCGAGCGTGTCGATTTCCTTCTCCATCAGCGCCGGCGCCTTCGCCGCGACGATCTCCCGCCATTCGCCCGCCTCGCGCGTGGCGGAGGCGACGGCGGCGAGGTCGTCCGCGAAGACCTGCTCCAGCATGTTGCGCCCGCCATCCGGCATGAAGTCGAACTCCGGCTGGGCGAAAAGCGGTCCGGCGGCGAGCGACAGGGCGCAGCCGAGCAGCATCGCCGATGCGCCCGCGCGTCTCATTCCTGCGCCTCGGCGGCCGGCGCGAGATCGGGCGGAACCCGCGCCGAGAAGGAGAAGACCGGCACGTGCATGTGCGCGACCGCCTCGGCCGGCGGAAAGCCGTCGCCGTGCATCAGGTCGAGCATGGTCGCGGTGGCGTCGTCGTAGAAGCGCTCGCCGCAGCCGTCGCAGACCACGGCCGGAATCCTGTCGACGACGACGAGCCGCTCGCCGTGCCAGATCGCCGAGCGCACCAGATCCTGGCGGAGCTGCGCGCTGCCGCATTGCGGGCATTCATGCCCGATGCCGGGCTGGATGCCGGGGTCGCCCGCCGCTGCTGTCATTGCCGCCTCCCTTGCAGAAATCCCGGGACGCCGGCCTGCCCGCGAAGGGGCAGGCCCGCGCATCCGCGCCGCTGGCGCGCGATCACCCGACCAGCCGTCTCGCCGCCTCGACGATGTGGTCGGCGTTCGGCCGCATCCACAGGAACATCTCCGGCGAGGCCGGCGGCGGCGCGTCGGGGAAGGCCACCCGCTTGTAGCGCGCGCCCTCGACGTTCTCGGCCACGCGCGCGATCACCTCCGCGCCGGGGCACAGCGTGTAGTAGGACTGGTCGACGGTCAGCAGCCGCCGGGTCTTCGTCACCGAATTGACCAGCGTCTCGGTGTCCATCGGCTTCAGGCTGCGCAGGTCGATCGCCTCGACGGCCATGCCCGCCGCGGCGAGCGCCTCGGCCGCCTTCATCACCTCCGGCATGCTGGCGCCGGAGCCGACGATGGTGAGGTCGCCGCCTTCCTGCCGCACGACGGCCTTGTCGAGCGGCACCTCGTACTGCTCGTCCGGCACCTCCTCGATCAGCTCGCGCAGGCCGGCCGGATAGAGATAGACCACCGGGTCGGGATCGCGGAGCGCCGAGACCATCATGCCCTTGGCGTCATAGGGGGTGGAGGGGATCACCGTCTTCACGCCCGGGATGTGGGCGTAGTAGGTGTCGATCTCGTAGTCGGAATGCTGGCCGGCGAAGCCCGGCGTCTGCCCGGTCATCTCCATGACGAAGACGATGGGCATGGCGGCCTTGCCGCCGGTCATGTGCCTGAGCTTGCCGGCGTGGTTCTGGATCACCTGGAAGGGCATGCACGCGCCCTGATAGGGAATGTAGGTGGCGGCCTTCGAGCCGGCGAGGCCGGCGCCGAGCACGGCCGAGGCCATCCAGTTCTCGTCGATGCCGGTGTTGACCACCCGGCCGCGGCCGAACTCGCGTTCCAGATTGATGACCGGCATGCCGGGATTCGAGGCGACCGGCGGGGTCAGCTCGAAGATCCACACCATGTTGGGGTCGTCGCGCATTTCCTGCCGCACGGCCTCGAGGACCGAGTACATCCAGCTCTTGCGTGCCATTTCTCGTAACCTTTCGTGTTGCTGCCAGCGGTGCGCGCGCCGTCGTGCGGCGCAGCCTCGTCAACCGAACTGGCGTGCCTCGACCGTGCCCTCGGCGAAGACGTGCCTGAGGCCGTCCTCGGGCGTGCACAGCGGCTGTTCGGCGGCCCATGCGAAGGCCTCGTCCACTTCCTGCCGCACCGCCGTCTCGATCTCCTCGGCCTTCGCGGCGTCGATCACGCCCCAGCCGACGAGGATGTTGCGGGCGATGTCGACGGGATCGCGCTGCATCCAGGCGCGCAGCTCGCGTTCCGGCCGGAAGGACGAGATGGCGAGCGGATCGTAGCCGAACGCGCCGAGCTCTCCCGGCCTGGCGCCCGGCGCGCCCCAATGGTTGTAGTAGCGGTAGGTCTTGGCCTCGATCAGCGTCGGACCCTCGCCGGCGCGGGCGCGGTCGACCGCCGTCTTCGCGGCGTTGTAGACCTGGATCACGTCCTGGCCGTCCACCACCACGCCGGGGATGCGGTAGGTGCGCGCGGCGTCGGCGATGTCCTTCATCGGGCACGAGAAGGAATAGTGCGCGTACTGGTGATAGAGGTTGTTCTCGATCACGTAGATGAAGGGCAGCCTGAGCAGCGCGGCGTTGTTGAGCGCCGAGTGGAAATGCGGCGTCGCATAGGTGCCGTCGCCGCCGAAATTGACCACCACCTGGTCGGAGCCGCGCGCCTTGATGGCGAAGGCCGAGCCGGTGGCGATCACCGGGCCGGGCCCGATCATGCCGTCGGCGCCCATGAAGCCGACTTCCGGGTCGGCGATGTGCATCTCGGCGCCGTAGCCGCCGTTGAGGCCGGTGGCGCGGAAATCCATCTCGGCGACCATCGCCTTCAGGTCGACGCCCTTGGCGAGCGCGTGGCCGGAGGGACGGTGGGTCGAGTAGATCAGGTCGGCCTGCATGACGCCGCCCGAATTGCGCAGCGCCGCGCACACGCCGGTGGCGACCGCCTCCTGCCCGGCATAGAAATGGTTGTAGCCGCGATAGCCGGGGTCGGTCAGCATCTTGTCGGCCATCGTGCGCTCGTGCCAGCGGATGCGCAGGATCGTGGTGTACATGGCCAGGAGCTGCTCGTCGGAGAGCTCCGAGGCCCAGAAGCCGATCTCGCCATTGGCCCGGGCGATGCTGCCGCCCAGCGAGACGGTCGCGCCCGCCAGGGCCGCTATCTTGAGAAAGTTGCGCCGGGACGTGCCGGGTTGCCTGTCGGCGCCTTTGTCGTTGATCTCCCGGTCTGGATTGTCGAGCATGACGTTCACTCCTCTGAACCGCCCCACCTCCTCCCTTCTCATCCGACCCGGGGGCCGGGATGAGCACGCCCATGCTCTGCCTCGCCCGGCGCAGGCTCATTGACGTGCGTCAAAAATGCGCACGGGGGTGAATTTTTCACCTCTTCGCCCATGGCCCGCACCATGGCGGGCATCCTCCGCCCGATCCGCTTTTTCGCTTGACGCCGATCAATCGCGCCCGCCGCGCCGGCGGCTAGCCTGCAACGAGGAGAGGCCGGCCGCGTTGAGCCGGAGCCGAGCCCCGACGCGATGCCTGAGGAAGCCTTGCCCGTGACCCTCGCCGACCAGACGGACGTCGTCGCCTTTCTCGCCGATCCGGCCTCCCATGCGCGGGGCGGGCCGGTCGAGACGATGACGACGCATATCTCGATGATCTTCCTCGCCGGCGACCGCGCCCTGAAGCTGAAGCGCGCGGTCAGCCTGCCTTATGCCGATTTTTCGACGCCGGAGCTGCGGCTCGCCGCCTGCCTGAAGGAGGTCGAGCTCAATTCCGCGACCGCGCCCGGCCTCTATCTCGGCGTGCGCCGCATCACGCGGCAGGCGGACGGGACGCTCGCCTTCGACGGCGACGGCGAGCTCGCCGACGCCGTGGTCGAGATGAAGCGCTTCGACCAGTCGGCCCTGTTCGACAGGATGGCGCAGGAGGGCGCGCTGACGCCGGCCCTGATGACGCGGACGGCGCGCACGATCGCGCGCTTCCACCGCGCCGCGCCGGTGGCGCATGGGCAAGGCGGAGCACAGGTGATGCGGGCCGTGCTCGACATCAACAGGGCCGGTCTCGCCGCCGGCCTCCCCTTCGCGCAAGACGAGGTCGAGCGGCTGGACGCGGCGTTGCGCGCGGCCCTTGCCCGCCATGCGGAGGCGCTCGACCGGCGCGAGGCCGCCGGCAAGGTGCGGCGCTGCCATGGCGACCTCCACCTGCGCAACATCTGCCTGCTCGACGGCGAGCCGCGCCTGTTCGACTGCATCGAGTTCAACGACCGCATCGCCACCGTCGACGTGCTCTACGACCTTTCCTTCCTGCTGATGGACCTGTGGCATCGCGGCCTGGCCAGCCTCGCCAACCTGGCGATGAACCGCTATCTCGACGAGGCCGACGACGAGGGCGGCTTTGCGCTCCTGCCCTTCTTCATGACGGTCCGCGCCACGGTGCGCGCGCATGTGGCCGCCACGCAGGCCGGGGAGGGCGGGGCGGCCGGCGGCCGGCTCGCCGCCGAGGCCCGCGCCTATTTCGACCTTGCCCGCGACCTGCTGCGCGAGCGTCCGGCCCGGCTCGTCGCCATCGGCGGGCTGAGCGGCTCGGGCAAGACCACGGTCGCCGAGGCGCTCGCCGCGCATGTCGGCGCGCCGCCCGGCGCGCGCGTGGTGGAAAGCGACCGCGTCCGCAAGGCCATGCACGGCGTGCCGGCCGAGACGCGCCTGCCCGACAAGGCCTATCGCCCGCAGGTGTCGCGGCGCGTCTATCGCGAGATGGCGTGGCGGGCCGGCCTCGTCCTTGCCGAGGGCGGCGCGGTGGTCGCCGACGCCGTCTTCGACCGGCCGGACGAGCGCGCGCGCATCGAGCGGGTCGCGACCGAACGCGGCCTGCCTTTCCTCGGCATCTGGCTCGACGCCGCGCCCGACGTGTTGTGGCAGCGCGTCGACCGGCGCGTCACCATGGACGACGGGGGGCCGTCGGACGCCACCGTCGACATCCTGTCGCGGCAGCTCGAACGCGATGCCGGCGCGATAGGCTGGCGGCGGCTCGACGCCGCGCGCAGCCCGCAAGGGATCGTGGCCGACATCCTCGCCATGCTGCCGCCCGAAGCCGGATAGATCGCCCCGCACCTGCGCCTTCGGGACCGACACGAGCGTTTTTGACGCGCGTCAAAGCGTCGTGGCCCGATCTGCCGGCTGAATGGGGAAGGCGATATTCCAGCCTATCTCGAAACGATCAGCGAGGAGAGCAGTCATGTCTGGGAGGAAGGACGTGAGCCGGCGCGGATTCATCAGGGCGGCCGCGGGCGGCGCCGGCGTTGCCGCGCTCGGCGGGCTGGCCGCCGCCCCGAAGGCGGCCGCCAACGGCGAGACGGCATGGGACAGGGAGTGCGACGTCGTCGTCGTCGGCTATGGCGGCGCCGGCGCGGCCGCCGCGATCACCGCCCATGACGCGGGCGCGCGCGTCGTCATCCTGGAGAAGGGCGGCGAGGGCGGCGGCTCCACCTATTATTCGGGCGGCTTCTTCGTCAGCCCCCGCGACGTTGCGGGCGCGGTCGACTACCTCATGGACTGCGCCAGGGCCGGCGACGGGCATCATTTCGACATCGACAGGGACGACCTGACCGCCTGGGCGGAGGAAGCGGTGCAGAACGAGCCGTGGTTCAGGAGCCTCGGCGGCGACCCGTTCGTGTCGCTCCGGGGCTGGTACGCGGACGCGCCGGGCGCGGATTCCTACGTGACCTGGCAGCCGAGGGAGAACCCGACCGGCGTCGGGCTGTGGCAGGTGCTGTCCAGGGCGGTGGAGGAGCGCGGCATCGAGGTCGTCTACAACGCGCCGGGCGAGCGGCTGGTCACGCGCGAGGCCGCGGACGACGGCTCGCCGGTGGAGGTGCTGGGCATCGTCGCCGCCGGCGCGGACGGTCCGGTGGCGATCAGGGCCGACAGGGCGGTGGTGCTGACCTGCGGCGGCTTCGACTACAACGAGACGCTGAAGCAGAGCTACCTGCGCTCCTATCCCCATTACTCGACCGGCCATCCCGGCAATACCGGCGACGCCATCGCGCTCGCCGCCCGGGCGGGCGCGGCGCTGTGGCGGCTGACGGGCACGTCGGCCAATCTGTGCCACAAGCTGCCCGACGTGCCGGTGGCCTTCCCGTCGCAGCTCCAGCTCAACGCCATGTCCTTGTCGGTCGTGCTGGTGAACCGGCAGGGCCGGCGGTTCGTCAACGAGGCGCTGAACTACGACGCCGTGGCCAAGAGCCTCGACAATTTCGACGCCGTCGGGCGCGCGTTCCAGAACAATCCGTGCTGGTGCGTCTTCGACGAGAAGACGCGCGTCAAGGCGCCCGCCGGCCTGCCGGTGCCGATCGGCAATCCCGTCTACCAGTGGAGCGCCGACAACAGCGCCGAGATCGAGAAGGGCTGGATCGTCAGGGCCGACACGGTGGCGGAGCTGGCCGGCAGGATGGAGATCGAGCCGGCGGTGCTGGAGGCGACGATCTCCACCTACAACGAACACTGCGCCCGGGGCAGCGATCCCGATTTCGGCCGCGCGCTCGGGCTGATCCCGCTCGACGAGCCGCCCTATCACGCGCTCAAGGGCTATCCCGGCCTGTGGGCGACGGGCGGCGGGCCGCGCATCGACCGGCAGGCGCGGGTGCTCGACGTCGCCGGCCGGGCGGTGCCGCGGCTCTATGTGGCCGGCAGCGCCTCCTCCTTCTGCTTCTCCCACCTCTATCCGCTGAGCGGCACGGCGATCGGCGACTGCTTCGCCATGGGCCGCATCGCGGGCAGGAACGCCAGCGCCCAGGAGGGCTGGTGATCCCGTGCCGGAGGAGCCGGCCGGGCGGGAGGAGCGGGCGCGACGGGCGGGAAAGGTCGCGGCCGTCGCGGCGGCGGTGCTGCTGAGCCTGTCGGCGGCGCTGACGCTGTTCGTGCATCCGGCGGCGCAAGGCGGGGCCGAAGGGGCCGCCTTCGCGCCGGCGATGCCTGCCGTCCTGTCCGCGGCCGTCCTGTCCCCGGCCATGGCCCAGACGCCGGCCTTCATGCAGCGGCACGCGCCGTCCGGGGTCGGCTGCCCGGCCTGCCACGGCGCCGACTTCGCCGCCGCGGTGCCCGATGCGGCCTGCCTCGGCTGCCATGGCAGCCACGAGGAGCTGGCGGCGCTGACGCGGCACGTGACGCCCAACCCGCACGCCGCGCACCATGTCGGCGCGGTGCGGTGCAGCCAGTGCCACAAGGAGCATCGGCCCTCGGTGCTGTTTTGCAACCAGTGCCACGTCTTCGAGATGGACGTGCCGTGAGGGCCGCGCCGCGAAAGGCCGTCAGCCGAGGCGCGACGGCATGATATCGAGCGCCGCGAGCGCCTCGCGCAGCTCCCGCGCCGGCAGCTTCGTCAGGTCCTTGGGCACTTCCTTGACGACAGCGGCGCGGAGCGCGGAGGGAAGCTTGCGGCGCAGCGTGCCGAGCATGCGCGGCTCGGCCACGATGGCCAGCCGCTCGAACTCGCTGGCGGCATGGCGCCGCTCCAGCTCCTCCAGCAGCGTGCCGGCGAACTCGGCCTCCTGCTCCTGGACCGGGTCGGAGCGATACTCCATGGCCGAGCGCCGCGCGCCTTCCGAGGCGAAACCGCGCCCCGGCTTGTCGGCCATGATCTCGCGCAACTGCTTGTGGTCGATCTCGTAGACGAGGTCGTCCGGCCGGTCCTCGGCCGCCGCATCCATGCCGAGATCGCGGACGATGCGCGCCCGCGACCCGTCGGCCACCAGAACCCAGCTCGTCTTCGCTTTCATGCTTTCGTCCTCCTGCCGCCCGCCGCCCTTGCGCAAACCGTCACGGGTGGAGAATGTTCCGCCTCGCAAAGCCGCGCCCGAGGCCGGTTCGCATCGCGGCGCTCCGTCTTGCCCGCCGTCAGGCCCGGTCGAGACTGTGGAGCCGCCGCGCAGGCGCGGCATTGATCGGCGTCAACCCGCGGCCGGCGCGGCGGCCGGCGGCCCGGCCTCGCGGCGGGAGCGCGGTTTGCCAGGCGGTCGCATTGATTTTCGTCTTGCTTTCGATTTTCGCGTAATTGCCTGTGGATTGGCGGGTGCGAAATTTCACGAAAGTAAAACAAAACTGTTGTGGAACCGTCATGCAGGGCCGATACTCCCCACTGCGGAACCGGATCGCGGCGGCGCAGGGGCATGTGCCCGGGCGCGACGCCGAGGGCCGGCTCTTTCGCCAACTAATTACGGGAGCGTAACATGAAGACCCAGGGCTTCGCGGCCGGCCTCGCCGCAACGTTTACCATCTTGTCGACTTCCGCCGCGTTCGCCGTCACCGAGATTTCCTGGTGGCATGCGATGACCGGCGCCAACAACGAAGTCGTCGAGACCCTTTCCAGAGAGTTCAACGAAAGCCAGAGCGACTACAAGGTCACGCCCGTATTCAAGGGCACCTATCCCGAGACGCTGAATGCCGGCATCGCAGCGTTCCGGGCGAGCCAGGCCCCGCACATCATCCAGGTGTTCGACGTGGGCACCGGCGTGATGATGGCCGCGGAAGGCGCGGTGAAGCCGGTGGCCGAGGTGCTTTCGATGGGCGGCGCCGAATTCGACAAGAGCCAGTACCTGCCGGGCATCGTCGCCTACTATTCGAAGCCGGACGGCACCATGCTGTCCTTCCCCTACAATTCCTCCTCGCCGATCCTCTACTACAACAAGGACGCCTTCGAGAAAGCCGGCCTCGATGCCGGGAACCCGCCCAGGACCTGGCCCGAGGTTTTCGAGGCCGCGAAGAAGATCAAGCAGAGCGGCGCGGCCCAGTGCGGCCTCACCTCGACCTGGCTGACCTGGATCGGCCTCGAGAACTTCACGGCCTGGAACAACCTCCAGTACGGCACGCATGAAAACGGCCTCGCGTCGACCGACGTCGAGCTGACGTTCAACACCGAGCCGTTCGTCCGCCACTTCCAGAACCTGGCCGATCTCGCCAAGGACGACACGTTCCGGTACGGCGGACGCACGTCCGAGGCCAAGCAGCTCTTCCTGTCGGGCGAGTGCGCGATCATGACGGAATCGTCCGGCGGCCTGGGCGACGTGATCAAGTCGGGCCTCAACTACGGCCTCGGCCAGCTGCCCTATTACGACGACCTCGAAGGCGCGCCGCAGAACACGATCCCCGGCGGCGCCAGCCTGTGGGTCTTCGCGGGCAAGTCCGACGACGAGTACAAGGCCGTCGCGGCCTTCTTCGAGTTCCTGTCGCAGACGAAGATCCAGCAGCGCCTCCACGAGGTTTCCGGCTACCTGCCGGTGACGCTCGCCGCCTACGAGGCGACCAAGGCATCCGGGTTCTACGACGAGAATCCCGGCCGCGAGATCCCGATCCGCCAGATGATGGGCAAGGAGCCGACGGCCAATTCCAAGGGCGTGCGCCTCGTCAACCTGCCGCAGGTCCGCGACATCCAGAACGAAGAGTTCGAAAAGATGCTGGCCGGCGACCAGACCGCGCAGCAGGCGCTCGACAACGCGGTGGCGCGCGGCAACGCCGCCATCCAGCAGGCGATCGGCAACTAGGAGGCTGCCCGCCCCCAAAACGACCATCCGCGCGCGGAGCGCGGATGGTCGCAGCCATGTCGAGGAGGCCACTTGTCCCCGCGCGTCGTCTTCCCCAACAAACTGCTGCCCTATCTCCTGCTGGCGCCCCAGGTCGCCATCACGCTCGTTTTCTTCTACTGGCCGGCAAGCCAGGCGCTCTACCAGTCGGTGCTGCGCGAGGACCCGTTCGGGCTCAACAGCGCTTTCGTCGGCCTGGCGAACTTCCGCCGGGTGCTGAGCCAGCCGAGCTATATCGACAGCGTCCAGACCACGGCGATCTTCTCCGTCGCCACCGCGCTCCTTGCGATGGTGGTGGCGCTGCTGCTCGCGGTGATGGTCGACAAGATCATCAAGGGACGCGGCTTCTACCGCACGCTGATGATCTGGCCCTACGCGGTCGCCCCGGCGATCGCGGGCATGCTGTGGCTGTTCATGTTCAACCCGACGATGGGCACCTTCGCCTACATGCTGCGTTCGGCCGGCTATTCGTGGGACCCGCTGCTCAACGGCCCGCAGGCCATGACGCTGGTCATCGCGGCGGCCGCGTGGAAGCAGATCAGCTACAACTTCCTGTTCTTCGTGGCCGGGTTGCAGGCGATCCCGAAGACGCTGATCGAAGCGGCCGCCATCGACGGCGCGGGGGAGACCAAGCGGTTCTGGACGATCATCTTCCCGCTGCTTGCGCCGACGACGTTCTTCCTGCTCGTCATCAACACGACCTATGCCTTCTTCGACACGTTCGGCATCATCCACGCCGTGACGGGCGGCGGGCCGGGCAAGGCCACCGAGACGCTCGTCTACAAGGTCTACAACGACGGCTTCGTGAACCTGAATTTCGGCGATTCAGCCGCGCAGTCCGTGATCCTGATGGTCATCGTGATCGCGCTGACCGCCTTCCAGTTCCGCTACGTGGAGAGGAAGGTGCATTATGGCTGAGGTCGCCAGGGGCGCATCGATGGCGGCCGCGCCGGGACGGCGCGAGGAGGGCGGCATGCTGGGGGTCAGCCGTGCCTCGCGCTATACGGCGCATGCCATCCTCATCGTCGGCATCCTGATCGTCGCCTTCCCGATCTACTACACCTTCGTCGCCTCGACCCACTCCCTGCAGACGATCCTGCGCCCGCCGCTGCCGCTCGTTCCGGGCGGGCGGTTCTGGGAGAACTACACGACCGCGCTGTTTGGCGGCATCGGCCGGATCGGCGGCGTCGACGTCGGCACGCTGCTGTTCAACACCACCGTGGTGGCGCTGGCCATCGCCGTCGGCAAGATCGTCATCTCGATCCTGTCGGCCTTCGCGATCGTGTTCTTCCGGTTTCCGTTCCGCATGTTCTTCTTCTGGATGATCTTCGTGACGCTGATGCTGCCGGTCGAGGTGCGCATCCTGCCGACCTACAAGGTGATGGTCGATCTCGGCCTGATCGACACCTATACCGGCCTGACGCTGCCGCTGATGGCGTCGGCGACGGCGACGCTGCTTTTCCGGCAGTTCTTCCTGACGATCCCGGGCGAGCTGGTCGAGGCCGCGCGCGTGGACGGGGCAGGGCCGTGGCGGTTCTTCAAGGATATCCTTTTGCCGCTGTCGAAGACCAACATCGCGGCGCTGTTCGTCATCCTCTTCATCTATGGCTGGACCCAGTATCTGTGGCCGCTGCTCGTCACCAACCGCAACGACATGAACACCATCGTCATCGCGCTCAGGAAGATGATTTCCTTCGCCGATGCGGACACGCAGTGGCACCTCGTCATGGTGACGTGCGTGCTCGCCATCCTGCCGCCGATCCTGGTGGTGGTGCTGATGCAGCGCTGGTTCGTGAAGGGCCTGGTCGAAACCGAGAAGTGAGAAGCGCACGCCCATGGCAACCGTCGATCTGAAGGATGTGAGGAAGGTCTATGGCGGCCGGATCGAAGCCGTGAAAGGCGTGTCGATCGCCATTCCCGACGGATCGATGTGCGTGCTCGTCGGCCCCTCGGGCTGCGGAAAGTCCACGCTTCTGCGGATGATCGCGGGCCTCGAGGAGATCACCGAGGGCACCGTCTCCATCGGCGGCGAGGTCGTCAACAAAAAGGGCCCGGCCGAGCGCGACATCGCGATGGTGTTCCAGAACTACGCGCTTTATCCGCACATGAAGGTCTATGACAACATGGCCTACGGCCTGCGCAACCGCGGCATGGCCAGGGACGAGATCGACCGCCGCGTGCGCGAGGCCGCCGCGACGCTCGGCCTCGCGGAATTTCTCGAACGCAAGCCGCGCGAGCTCTCCGGCGGCCAGCGCCAGCGCGTCGCCATGGGCCGCGCCATCGTGCGCAGCCCGAAAGCCTTCCTGTTCGACGAGCCGCTTTCCAACCTCGACGCCAAGCTGCGCGGCCAGATGCGCATCGAGATCAAGAACCTGCAGAAGTCGCTCGGCGTCACCAGCGTCTACGTCACGCACGACCAGGTCGAGGCGATGACGCTGGCCGACACGCTGGTGGTGATGAACCAGGGGCTGGCGGAACAGATCGACACGCCAATGGCGATCTACGAGCGGCCGGCGAGCGTCTTCGTGGCAGGGTTCATCGGATCGCCGGCGATGAACCTCCTGGCGGCGACGGGGGGCGAGCCCGGCAAGGGGCTGAAGCTCGCCGGCGGCGCCGTCGTGAAGCCGCGCGACACGGTTCTTCCGGAAGCCGGGCGCGAGGTGCTGCTGGGCGTGAGGCCGGAGCACATGACGCTGGTGAGCGACCGCAACAACGCCGACATCGAGCTCAAGGTGACGGCGGTGGAGACGCTGGGCGCGGATACGCTCGCGCACGGCCATCCCGTCGCCGGCGACCTGCGCTCGGGCGAGCTGATCGCGCGGCTGCCCGGAAGCGTGCATGTCGCCGACGACGACGTGCTGCCGCTCGCCATCCAGCCGGGCATGGCGCATATATTCGACGCCGCCAGCGGGCGACGGATCTGAGGCGGGCCGGCGAGCGGCGCCCGGCGAGGACGTCGTCGCGTGCCTCGCGGGCAGCGGCAGCCATCGGCGCCGTGGCGTGCCGGAACGCACTCGGATCGACCCGGAGGAGCGCCCAAGCCGGTTTTCCCGATCCGGCTGGTGCGGGCAGGCTTCTTTGATCTTTTCACGCATTCATGTACTTTGTCAGCATAGCTGTCGGCGGCGCCTCGCTGGCATCCTCCTTCGCATTTCGGAGACAGACGCATCAGCCTCACAAGAAGGAACCTGTCATGTATCCGGCTGCGGAGATAAGAGCCTACAAGGGGCGTCCGGTAGTCGGCGCCGCCATCGGCATCGGTATTGCCGCCAAGGCGGCGGTGCGGGGTGGTGCGGATTTTCTCCTCGTCCTCAACGCGGGGCGGCTGAGAGTGATGGGCGCGCCGTCGCCGGTGTGCATGCTGGCGGTCGGGGACAGCAACAAGTCGGTTCTCGAGGTTGGAACACGCGAGATTCTCGGGCACGTGTCGCGCCCGGTGTTTTTCGGGGCCTGCGTATTCGACCCGAGACTGGAGATCGACGCGCTGCTGGCGACTATCAAGCAACTGGGGTTTTCAGGGGTCGCCAACTTTCCAAGCGCCATTCATCTGGACGGCTCCTGTCGGGAGATGATCGAGCGGCGCGGGATAGGCTTCGCGCGTGAGACGGAGATGCTGCGTCGTGCTCGCGAGGCGGGCTTGTTGACCTTTGGCTATGCGACCAACAAGGCCGAGGCTCTGGCGCTGGCCGACGTCAATCCGACGGTTTTCTGCCTGAACTTCGGGTGGAATGCCGGTGGAGTGCAGGGCCTGGGCGGAACCTATGATCTGGATGAGGCTGGCGAGCGCGCACGCTCGGTCATACAAGCCTTTCGACGCCTTTCCCCGAACTCGATCTGTCTCATCGAGGGCGGCCCCATCGTCACGGCGGACGATATGTTCCAGGTTTATATCGACGCGCGCGCCGACGGGTATGTCGGTGGATCAACCATCGATCGCGTCCCGTTCGAGGAATCGGTTACGCAGAGCACGTCCTCCTTCAAGACCGCGGGCTATTTCCGCTACGAGTCCGAGGCGCGAGACCGCAGGGTCGCCGCTTTTGCGTTGGGCGCCGGGCTTGCGGGGCAGTCACGGGCGTTCCTTTCCGCCATCGAGCGAGCGAGCTATCTGGCGTCCGCCAGGCAGCACGTCCTCGTAAGGGGCGAGCCGGGGAGCGGCAAGACAACGCTTGCCCGCGCCATCCACGGATGGAGCAAGCAGGACGGCGGCATCTATGTCCTCGATGCGGCGATCCACACATCGGATTTCCAGATGCGACTGTTCGGCGGATTTGACAGCAGCACCGGGAAGCGGCGGATCGGCGCGCTGGAAATGCCCGCATGCACCACCATCATCAAGAATATCGATTGTCTCGACATGGGAACCCTCGCCATCCTCCAGTCAGCCATTGCGTCAGGCAGGGCGCCGTCGGAAACAGGCGAGACCCGGCCGCTGACCGCGCGCATCGTCGCCACGGCGCAACCCGCCGCGTCCACCGAGGGTATGGCCCGGACGCTGGACGGCATCTTCAACGCCTGCACGATCCTGCTGCCGCCGCTGAGGGAGCGCGCAGAAGATATCGTGCCCATCACGCAGAAGATCCTCGAAGCGCTGTCGGAGCGCCGCAAAGGCGATGCGGTGCAAATCTCCGCATCGGGATATCGCTTCCTATTCTCGCATGAATGGCCCGGCAACGTCGCTGAACTGCGGGCAATGCTCGAAGACGTCACCTTGTCGACCAAAAGCCGGACCCTGGACTACGCCAGCTTTGCGGGGCGGCAGGGGCCTGCGGTCCGTTCGAAGCGGAAGGTGTCCGATCGCGAGGAACAGATATGGATTCTTGCGAGCCTGAAACGTCATCGCTTCAGGAAATCGGAGACCGCGGAAGATCTCGGCATTTCACGCCGGACACTCTACAACAAGATGCGCAAGTACGGCCTTTCAGGTTGAAGCACGGCCCGACCGTGCCCGGCGATCCCCGCAGAACGCCGCGCGAGGACTACGAAAGAACAAATATGGTCCGCAGCGTGGACGCGCCCGCCGAGGCGTCCGGAGCCGGCCGATCCGGTGACAGCAGCACGTGGCGATCCAGGCCGGCCCGCAGGATCCGCGGCAGCATCTGATCCGACAGCATCAGGCCGCACGCATCGAACCCCTCTTCTCGCAGCGCGGCAAGACGCTCCAGCTCCAGCGTCACGCCGCATCCCATCCGGTCGAGGTTTTCGCCGAACATGCCATCAAAAATCTGCACGGTCGGAAAATTGACAACCGTCCGGATCCGGGCCTTTCGGAGCTGGGCAACCAGGCTGCCGACATGCAGGAACGGGTCTGCGGCGAAAAATGCAGCGGCTGTTGGTCGTCGCGCATGGGGCAGGCGATTCAATCGTTCAAGCTCTTTCATCAGCAGGTCGTTTGCGTCGAAGAGCGGGAGCGCCGCGATCAGCGCGGCATCGGCTGCATCGACATAGTCGAGCACCGGGCAGAGCACCGGGTCCAGGTCCGCCTGCCGCGCAGCCTCGACATGGCAAAGCCGGCACAGGGCGAGCGAGCGTTCGGGCTCTCGCACGCTATCCCTGCTCGATCCGTGCGGATGGGGGGCGGGACGCACGATTCCCATTTTTGCTCATTCGGCCTCCTTTTTATGTTGAGAGCCTGTCGGGTGCTACGTAGCCTCAATCAAGAGGAAATACGCAACAAAAGACGCGCTCCACGCTTCGTCCGCCAGCCAGAGGGAGGGGTACGATGAAGACGGTCTATATTATTGGAACATGCGACACCAAGGAAGCGGAGCTCAGCTTCGCCAGGCAGATCCTGGTCGACCTCGGGGTGCCCGCAATTCTCGTCGACGTGGGGACGCGGTCCTCGTCCACGGCGGCGGACATTTCCGCGACGGAGGTCGCCCAGGCGCATCCGGGGGGCGCGGGAGCGGTCCTGGATCAAAACGATCGCGGCCTGGCGGTCGGTGCGATGGCGGAGGCTCTGACACGTTTCCTGCTGCTGCGCGACGACATCGGCGGCGTGCTCGGGCTCGGCGGTTCCGGCAACACGGCGATCGTGACGACCGCGATGCGCGCCCTGCCAGTCGGCGTCCCCAAGCTGATGGTCTCCACGATGGCGTCGGGAAACACCGCTCCCTATGTCGGACCGTCCGATATCGCGATGATGTATTCGGTCGTCGATATCGCCGGGTTGAACGCCATCTCCCGCAAGGTCATCGGCAACGCGGCGCATGCGCTCGCAGGCATGTGCCGTCACGATGTCGCGGCCGCGCCGGATGACAAGCCGACGCTGGGCATGACGATGTTCGGCGTCACCACGTCCTGCGTCGATCAGGTCCGAACGCTCATGGACGGCAGCTACGACTGCTACGTCTTCCATGCGACCGGCACTGGTGGGCAGTCGATGGAGAAGCTGGCGGACTCCCGGCTCCTGTCGGCGGTCGCCGACATCACGACCACCGAGGTGGCGGATTTCAAGTTTGGAGGCGTGTTGCCGTGCACCGCCGATCGCTTCGGAGCCTTCATCCGCACGGGGCTTCCCTATGTCGGCTCCGTCGGCGCGGTGGACATGGTGAACTTCGGCGCGAAGGAAACTGTGCCGCCGCAGTTTCAGGGGCGCAATCTTTACGTCCACAACAGCCAGGTCACCTTGATGCGGACGACGCCGTCCGAAAACGCCGCGATCGGTGAATGGATCGTCACGCGCCTGAACCAGATGGGCGGCCCCGTTCGTTTCCTGTTGCCGCTGGGTGGCGTGTCGGCCCTCGATGCTCCCGGCCAGCCGTTTCACGATCCCGACGCCGACGAGGCGTTGTTCCAGGCCGTCCGGTCCGGTTGGACCGCGGCGCCGAACCGGAAGCTCGTCGAGGTGGACGCCCATATCAACGAACCCAGATTTGCCGCCGCGATCGCCGATGCGCTCCGCGAGATTGCGGGCTGATCGGCCATCGCCCGGTCGAACGTCGCCTGGAGACTGGAATGCCTAAATTTTCTCGAAGCGAACTTCTTGCACGCTTTCGCGTCCAGATCGCGGACGGACGGCCAATCATCGGCGGCGGCGCCGGCACCGGCCTGTCGGCGAAGTGCGAGGAAGAGGGCGGAATCGATCTTATCGTCATCTACAATTCCGGCCGCTATCGCATGGCTGGCCGCGGGTCGCTCGCCGGGTTGCTCGCCTACGGGAACGCAAATGACATCGTCAAGGAAATGGCTCGCGAGGTGCTCCCGGTGGTCAGGAAGACCCCGGTTCTCGCCGGCGTCAATGCTACCGATCCTTTCGCGATCTTGGACCATCTCCTCGACGAGCTTGACGCATTGGGCTTCTCGGGCGTGCAGAACTTTCCAACCGTAGGCCTCATCGACGGCGTCTTCCGACAGAATCTGGAGGAGACGGGCATGGGCTACGACAGCGAGATCGAGATGATCCGGCTGGCGCACGGCAAGGATATGCTGACGACGCCTTACGTCTTCTCAAGCGAGCAAGCCGTCGAGATGGCGAAAGCCGGCGCCGACATCATCGTACCGCATATGGGGCTGACGACAGGTGGGTCGATCGGCGCCGAAACGGCGAAGTCGCTCGACGACTGTGTGGCTCTTATCGACGAGTGGTCGGAGGCCGCGCGGCGCGTCCGCAAGGACATCATCGTGCTGTGCCATGGCGGGCCCATCGCCACGCCGCAAGACGCGGCCTATGTGCTGGCCCAGGCCAAGCTTTGCGACGGTTTCTATGGCGCGAGCTCCATGGAGCGGCTGCCGACCGAACTGGCGCTGATCGAGCAAACGAGGACGTTCAAGTCGATCGGCTGCGACTGAAAAGACAGAAAATCATAAATGGGAGGTAGTGATGACAATAAAGCAAGGTCCGTTCGCGTCCACCTTGAGCCGACGAGTCGTCCTGCAGGGAGCAGCGGCCCTGCTGGTCCTGTCGACGGCGGCGAGGAGCCAGGAAAAGCTTGAGAAAACGTCGCTGACGATCGGCATCGGACCGGACTTCGGCACAAGCGGCTCCGCCGTGATCGCGCTGGAGAAGGGATACTTCAAGGAACAGGGTCTCGAACAGGTCGAGCTGAAGACGTTTTCCGCCGGCCTGCAACAGGTCGAGGCCCTGGTGGCGGGCGGGCTCGATGTGGCCATGCCGACGCAAGCTCCGGTCCTGACGGCGCGAAGCAACGGCATCCCGCTGGTGCTGTTCGCCAGCGTCGCCGCCTACAACGACTCGCTGGCCCTCGTCGTCCGGGAGGGCAAGGTCGTCGAAAAGCCGACCGATCTCTACGGCCTGAAAATCGGCGTGCTGAAAGGATCTGGAGCGGAGATGATGGTCAACGCCATCATCAAGCACTACGGCCTCGACGCCTCGAAGATCGAAACGGTCAGCCTTGCGCCGCCGGAGCAACTGTCCGGCTTGTCGACTGCGGCGATCGACGCGATTTGCGTCTGGCAGCCCTGGGTGTTCGAGGCGACGCGCGCAGGCGGCAAGATCGTGCATACCGGCACGACCAGCTTCCTTGAGACCAACAAGGAGGAAAAGGTTGCGGTCGACTGGACCCGCGGCCTGTGCTGCGCGCACGAGCGGTTCGTCAGGGCCAATCCAAAAACCCTGGAAGCAATGGTGCGCGCCCTCGCCGACGCGCAGGCATTCATCGCGAAGCCGGAGAATTTCGCGGAGGTGAACACGATCTTCTCCGGTTACCAGAACCAGTCCCCCGACATGAATGCGGTCGTGATCAAAACGTTCGGACCTTCGATTGCGCTCGACGAGCGTTTTGTCAACGATATCGAGGAGGTGCAGAACTTCCTTTTGGAAAGCAACCGGATGAAGCGGAAAGTCGATGTCGAAGGGATGCTCTTCGGTGGGCCGCTGCGCAGCATCGATCCGCAGCTTGTCTCCGTGAACGCGAAATGGGAGCCGTGATGGCGGCCACACCCCGTTCCGCGCAAAGCGCCGGCGCGGCGACGCCGGCGCAGAACGCACCGGCGGAGCTCCAGTTGCAGATGCGCGGCATTGTCATCGAAAATGTGACGAAGAGCTATCTCGACGCCCGCAACATCACCGTGCAGGCGCTTTCAACGATCGATCTCGAGATCGCGAGCGGTGAGTTCGTCTGCCTGATCGGAAAGAGCGGTTGCGGCAAGACCACCTTGCTGAACATCATCGCGGGCTTTGTCACGCCGAGTACGGGGCGCGTTCTGGTGGACGGCGAGCGCGTGACGCGCCCCGGCCAGGGCAAGGGAATGGTTTTCCAGCAATTCGCGCTGTTCCCATGGCTGACCGCAATCGGAAACATCGATTTCGCCCTGAAGCAACGCAACCTGGACAAGGCGACCCGGCAGACGCTTGCAGCAGAGTTGATCGGGCTGATCGGGCTGAAGGGTTTCGAGGAGAAATATCCCTATCAGCTCTCCGGCGGCATGCAGCAGCGGGTCGCCATCGCGCGGGCGCTGGCGATGGATCCGAAGGTTCTGCTGATGGACGAGCCGCTCGGCGCCCTCGACGAACTGACGCGCGACACGCTGCAGGCCGAGATTCTGCGCATCTGGGCGGCGCATAAGAAGACCATCGTTTTCGTGACCCATAGCGTCACCGAGGCCGTCCGGCTGGCGGATCGCATCGTCGTCATGAGCGCGGGGCCGGGTCGGATTTCACAGATCATTCCCATCAGCATTCCTCGTCCGCGCCTGCGCACGAACGCTGAGGTGGTCGCCCTGGAAGAAATGGTGCAAGCGGCGCTCGGTTGAGCCGCTTCTCGTTGGAGCTGTCTGATGGCCATGAGGAGCAGCAAGGGTTTATCGATAGCTTCCGGCTCGGTCATCGCCGTCGCTGCCTGGCTTCTGCTATGGGAAACGGCGTCGCGACTGGAATGGCTGGATCCTTTCCTCGCGCCTCCCCCGTCCGTGCTTTTCACGACGGCGTGGGAGCTTGTCACCGAGGGCTTCCCCGACGGGATCACCATGCAGGGGCATGTCGTCGCCACGCTTGGGCGCGTGCTGATCGGCTTCGGCGTCGCCGCGGCGCTGGCGATCCCGCTCGGGATCGCTGTCGGCTACATGCCGACGCTGGAACTGCTGTTCGGCAGCATCATCACTTTTGGCCGGTCGATTGCGGCGATCAGCGTCCTGCCGCTGTTCGTGGCGTGGTTCGGCATCGGCGAGATGTCCAAAATCCTGCTGATCGCGTTTGCGGCGTTCTGGATCATCATCACCTACACGGCAAGCAGCGTGAAATTCGTGGACCCGATGCTGCTGCGCGCGGCGCGGTCGATGGATGCGGGCGAGGGAACCATATTCCGGTCGGTCGTGTTGCCGGCTGCGCTTCCGCGAATCTTCACCGGCCTCAAGGTCGGTCTCAGCGTCGCGTTCCTGGTGATCGCCGCGGCCGAAATGGTGGCCACTGTGAAGGGGCTCGGCGCGCTGATCCAGGAGGCGCGGACTTCGTTTCGCACGGATATCACCATGGTCGGCATGCTGGCGATCGGCGTGATTGGATACCTGACGTCCAAACTGCTCGACGTCCTGGCCGGGAGGCTGATGCCATGGCACAGACCATCGGAATAAACATGTCGATCCGGTTTCCGCCGTTTGTTCAGCGGCTGTTCTTCCTGGCGGCCGCGGCGGCGCTGATCCTGGCGTTATGGTCGGCCATGGTGGCCATCCGTTTCGTTCCCGAGAATCTCCTTCCCGGACCGGCCGCGGTAATGCAGGCCGGCTGGCAGGAAGCCGTGAGCGGCCGGCTTCTCGTCAGCACCGAAATCAGCATGCTGCGGCTTTGCAGCGGATTCGCGATCGGCGCCGCGATCGGGGTCGTGCTCGGAATCCTGATGGGGCTCGCCCCCGTTGTCCGCATGGCGCTTGCGCCGATCGTCGAGCTCCTTCGCACGATTCCGCCGCTTGCATGGATTCCGCTCGCCATCATCTGGTTCGGGATCGGAGAAGCCTCGAAATTGTTCCTTATCGCGCTGACCGCCTTCATTCCGATCGTGATCGCCACGGATCGGGGCGTGAAGCAGATCGATCCGGTGCTGATGCGCGCGGCGCGCTCGCTGGACGTCCCCTCGCATCGCATGATGACGGGCGTCGTGCTGAAGGCGGCGATGCCCGATATCGCCACCGGACTGCGTCTGGGCTGGACATTGTCGTTCGCCATTCTGGTCGGCGCGGAGATGATCGCGGCCGACGCCGGCATAGGCCATATGCTGATGAGCGCGATGAATGTCGGCCGCTTCGACATCGTGATCCTGGGCATCCTGTTCCTCGGCGTCCTCAGCATTGCGACCGACGCCATTCTGACATTCCTCATAGCGCGCTTCCTGCTGCACTGGCACATGGGCAGCGACAAGGAGGTTCAATGATGGTCAACCAGATGCGTACATCGGCTGAGCGATCCCCGAGCTTCATCCTCTTCGTCACGGATCAGCAGCGGGCGGACTATCTCGGATGCTACGGGCATCCGGTTGTTAGAACGCCGAACATCGACGCCATAGCGGCGAAAGGCACGCGGTTCGAACGGTTCTATGTCGCTTCGCCGGTCTGTATGGTCAACAGGGCGTCGCTGATGACCGGACGGATGCCTTCGGTGCACGGGGTCCGCATGAACGGCATCCCGCTATCGCAGCAGCAGGCCACCTTCGTCGAGGTGCTGCGGTCGGCTGGCTACGCAACGGCGCTCGTCGGCAAGAGTCATCTGCAGAACATGGTCGACATCGCACCCTACGTGTCGCGCGAGGCGCGGCGCGGCAGGGCGCCGGCTGAAAATCTGGCGGAAGCCCGTCGGCCCTACCCGGGCGACTACGATCAGGAGCTTCCGTCGCGCTGGCGTTCGCAGATGCCGCTGACGGTGCAGAAGCCCTTTTACGGATTCGATCATGTCGACCTGTGCACGGGTCACGGCGATCTGGCCGGAGGGCACTACTATCAATGGCTGCGCAAGCGGCTTGCTGACCCGGAATCGGTGCGCGGACCGGACCGGGCCTTGCCCAGTAATACGATATGCCCCCAGGCTTGGCGGACGTCGGTGCCCGAGAACCTCTATCCGACCGCCTATATTCGTGACTGCGCGGTCGACTATCTCGCAACCGTGGGCGATCAGCCGTTTTTCCTTATGGTGTCATTTCCCGATCCGCACCATCCGTTCACGCCGCCCGGACGGTACTGGGACCTCTACGATCCCGACGATTTTCCGCTGCCTCGCTCTTTCGACGCAGCGGAGCGGGGCGTCGCCGCCGCGCAATGGGCCCGGGCCTTCAGGCAAGCTCACCCGGACGCATCCGGCGGCTATGGCGCCTTCTCGGTCAGCGAGCGGGAGATCCGTGAGGCCATGGCGCTCACCGCCGGCATGATCGCCATGATCGATGACGCTATCGGCGCGGTCATGGAGGCCGCATCGCGGCATGGCCGCAGCGACGACACGGTCGTCATGTTCACCAGCGACCATGGCGACTATCTCGGAGATTACGGCCTTCTGCTGAAGAGCTTCCTGCATCTGCAGGGGCTGGTCCGGGTGCCTTTCATCTGGTCGGACCCTGCGAATCCCGACGCCCATCGTCGCTCGGACGCCATCGCGAGCACCATCGATATCGCCGCCACGATCCTGGGGCGCGCCGGCCTGCAATCGTATAATGGAATCCAGGGGCGAAACCTGCTGCCGGCGCTCGCCGGAGACGACATCCGCGCGTGGACGCTGGTCGAGGAAGACGGGCAGCAGGCGCAATTCGGCTTCGACCGGGCCCCGCGCGTTCGCTCACTGATCACGGCATCCCACCGCCTCACGCTCTACGACGGCGCCGCGCAGGGGGAACTCGTGGACCTGGTGAACGATCCGGATGAAATCCATAATCTTTGGGACGATCCGGCCATGGGCGAATTACGGTGCGCGATGATGGAAGCCCTTGCGCGCGCACAGATGGAGCATGCGGAGACCAGCCCGATGCCACGCTATCTGGCGTAGCTGTCCACCTTTCCGCCGGTGTGGTTGAGACGGCTGCCTTGGCAACGATCTCGTCGCGATAACGCTCAAGGATCATGCCGACCGTCGTTTTCGCCAGCACTCGGGGATCGACGGGCAGGCCGATTTGGTCGGCTTCCACTTCCGTCAATCGCGCCCACGCTGTCGCGTCGTCCAGTTTCGGGAATGTCTTCGAGATCGGTGCGCAGCCCCGACGACGCGCCTGCACCTGATATTTGCCGCTCCGCTTGCGGGTCCTAGCCATCGCAACGCCTCACGCTGTGGCCATGGTGTGACAGCGACGGATTGCGTTGCAATTTTCCGGCTGGTGCTTCTCCGGCAAGATATTGTTTTATCGGATATTCTGGATGGTGGGCGTGACAGGGATTGAACCTGTGACCCCTACGATGTCAACGTAGTGCTCTCCCGCTGAGCTAAACCAAAAATCCTTTGATAAAACAATATCTTATCAAAGGCGTATCCCCTCAAAATGCAACGCAATTCGTCGCTGTCACACCACGGTCACAGCGTGAGGCATTGCAATGGCTACTATCCGCAAGCGGAACGGCAAATATCAGGTGCAGGTGCGTCGTCAGGGTTGCGCACCTATCTCAAAGACATTTCTGAAACTGGACGACGCAAAAGCATGGGCGCGATTGACGGAAGTGGAAGCCGATCAAGTCGGCCTGCCAGTCGATCCGCGAGTGCTGGCGAAAATGACAGTCGCCACGATCCTAGAACGGTATCGCGACGAGATTGTCGTGAAGAAGCGTGGTCGCGAGGTGGAAACGTTGATAGTCAACGCCCTGCTGCGCCAGTCTTGGTGCAAGCGGTCGCTGGCGCAGATCGACAGTGCCACGTTCGCGGAGTACCGCGATACTCGCTTGCAAACCGTCCAGCCTTGCACGGTGAAGCGCGAACTAGGCATCCTGCAACATGCATTCGACATCGCCGCGCGGGAATGGTCGATCCCGTTGCGCGTCAACCCGAGATATGATCCCGCGTGTAGTGACATGACGTGGTGGATTGGATTTGGCTTCCATACTTGGGATTGATGCAGCTTGGACGGCAACGCAGCCAAGCGGCGTGGCGTTAGTCGAGAAACGAAACAAGCGATGGCATCTGGTCGCGCTCGCCGCTTCGTACTCGAATTTCATCGAGCATTGGCAGCACCCCTTTCATGAGCAGGGCAGACCAATAGCGTCCGTTGTGGACATGAACATGCTGCACGGTGCTGCATCACTCATGACACAGGCGAGGAGCATTGATCTGGTGGCAATCGACATGCCGCTGGCGAGAACGCCGATTGTTTCTCGCCGCGCTTCCGATAACGCAGTGTCACGCGCTTATGGGGCGAGAAAATGCGGCACGCATACGCCAAACGCAATTCGACCGGGACCGATCAGCGATGCGATACGGACAGCGTGTGGCGAGATCGGCTATCCACTTCTGACACGAGAGGTCGTCGCGCCGGGATTGATCGAGGTCTATCCGCACCCCGCGCTTGTCGAACTTATGAATGCCCCGGAACGGCTACCATACAAGATCGCCAAGATCAGGAGCTATTGGCGATCCGAAGCACCCAGCAATCGTCGTGGTCGCTTGATTGAGCAATGGGCAAGGATCATCGATGCGCTGGCAAATGAGATCGCAGGAGTACGCGAAATGCTCCCGGTTCCGGCGGTCACGGCCGCGACATGGGAGTTGAAGGCATTCGAGGACGCACTTGATGCCATCGTCTGTGCATGGGTAGGCATCTGCGTGCTTGAAGGTCGCGCGGTTCCGTATGGCGACGACAACTCTGCAATCTGGATACCCGTCGCAGTCACCAATGGGGGATGACGCCGCTCAAACACACGCCTCACCCCACATTCACGGCGTAGCTTTTGGATTTGGGCGGGGAATGCCCCGCCGTTTCATGCAGCCTGTCACCAGTCACACCGGCCAAGCTGCAAACGTTCCACGCCGCAGGGGTCCGCGGTCCCGACGCAACGAGTTTTGAGAAATCAGCACCAACGTGTCACACCACAGTCACAACGGACCCCGGTTCTTGTGACAGAGGCTTGCAGCACCTTGGGCGTCGATATATGATCAACACCGATAAGCGCATGAAACTGCAATGCAATTTGTAGGTGGATGGTGGGCGTGACAGGGATTGAACCTGTGACCCCTACGATGTCAACGTAGTGCTCTCCCGCTGAGCTACACGCCCATCCGATGCCCGCGCATACACCACAGGCCGGGGCCGGCGTCAATAGCGGAAAATCCGCCGCGGCGCCATTGCCAGGGGCGGCCTCAGGCCGCCTTCAGCATCTTCTCGACCTCGGTGACGAGGTCGCGCAGGTGGAACGGCTTCGACAGCACCTTGGCGTCCCTGGGCGCGCGCGAATCCGGGTTCAGCGCCACCGCCGCGAAGCCGGTGATGAACATCACCTTCAGGTCCGGGTCGATCTCGGTCGCACGGCGGGCAAGCTCGATCCCGTCCATCTCCGGCATGACGATGTCGGTCAGAAGCAGCGAGAACGGCTCCTCGCGCAGCCGCTCATAGGCGCTCGCGCCGTTGTCGAAGTCGCTGACGTCGTAGCCGGCGCGCTCGAGCGCCTTCACCAGAAAGCGACGCATGTCGTCGTCGTCTTCTGCAAGCAGGATTCTCGCCATAAGTCCCGTCCGAATCAGTCACACCATGCGCCCGGCTGCATCTTCGCGGGCGTTCCCGACCATCGCCCGTATATGCTCGCCGGCCGGTAAATATCAAGTGAACGGCAGCACCCGGCGCGGGGCCCGCCGTCCGCTCCCCGGGGCCGCCGGGGACGGGCGCGCTCTGGACAGGACCGGCGGCAGATGGCAGGTTTTTGCCGCAACCCGCGCGCGGCCGCCCAGGCCCCGGCGCGGGAGGGCGCAAGGGCACGAAAGGCGGACGGCGGAAGCTTCATGTCGGCAGCACCAGATTTCACCGCAACGCCCGCCTTCGCGGTCGCCGGCCCCGCCGAGCAGCGGGTGCCCTTCGTCTTCAACTCCCCCCACAGCGGCCGCTTCTATCCGCCGCGCTTCCTGGCCATGAGCCGGCTCGACGCCGCCGCCATCCGCCGCTCCGAGGACTGCTATGTCGACGAGCTGTTCGGGGGCGCCGTCGCGCTCGGCGCGCCGATGCTGGCTGCCAACTTTCCCCGCGCCTATCTCGACGTCAACCGCGAGCCGTGGGAGTTCGATCCGCGCATGTTCGCCGAGCCGCTGCCGCCCTATGCCAACACGCGCTCGGCGCGGGTGGCGGGGGGGCTCGGCACCGTGCCGCGGCTGGTCGGCGAGGGCCAGGAGATCTATCCCGGCAAGCTGCCGCTCGCGGAAGCCGTCATGCGGGTGGAGACGGTCTACAAGCCCTATCACGAGGAGCTGCGGCGGCTTTTGTCGCGCACCCATGCCGCCTTCGGCGTCGCCGTGCTGATCGACTGCCACTCCATGCCGGCCAGCGTGCGGGCGGGCGACGCCGCCATCAGGCCCGATTTCATCGTCGGCGACCGCTTCGGAACGGCCTGCGCGCCCGCGCTCACCGAGGCCGCGATCGCCATCCTGATCGGCATGGGCTACAACGTCGCCCACAACAAGCCCTATGCCGGCGGCTTCATCACCGAGCATTACGGCCGGCCGGCGCAGGGCCTTCACGCGCTGCAGATCGAGGTCAATCGCGGGCTCTACCTCAACGAGCGCACCTACGAGCCGACCGTGGGCTTCGCGCCGCTCGCCGCCGACATGACGCGGTTCTGCGCCGAGATGATGGCGGTGCCCGACCGCCTGATCGAGCCCGACGCGCCGCCGCTGGCGGCCGAATAGGCATCCCCGTTCCGTCATGAAAAAAAGACCGCACCGTTGTGCGCGGCGCGGTCCAAGTCTAGGGAGGAAACGCCCAAGGAGGGCATGAACAGGTCGCCCTGTTCACCGTCAAATTTATGCTGCGTTGCACAAATGTCAAGCCTGTGCGGGCGCTGTGGATAACGAGGCCGGCGGCCGGCGCCGCGGCGGGAAAGGGTGCGGATGAGGATCGAGAAGGAATTCATGCAGCGGATCGCCGCCGCAGCGGCGGCGCAGACCCTGCCGCGCTTCCGCATGGCGGGGCTCAAATCGGACAACAAGTACGCGACCGGCTTCGACCCGGTCACGGAGGCCGACCGCGAGGCCGAGCAGGCGATCCGGGCGCTGATCCGCGAGGCGTTTCCCGGCCACGGCATCCTGGGCGAGGAGTTCGGGATCGAGAACGGCGACAGCCGCCATGTCTGGGTCATCGACCCCGTCGACGGCACGCGCTCCTTCATCTGCGGCGTGCCGCTGTGGGGCACGCTGGTCGGCCTGATGGAGGACGGCGAGGCGGTGGCGGGCATGATGTCGCAGCCCTTCACCGGCGAGCTGTTCTTCGCCGACGGCGACGGGAGCTGGTACGAGGGGCGGGGCGGGACGCGGCGGCTTGCCGTGCGGCCGACGCGCTCGCTCGGCGAGGCGACGCTGTGCACCACGACGCCGGCGATGTTCGCCGGCGGGGGGCGCGCCGCCTACGACCGGCTGGAGGCGACGGTGCGGCTCGCCCGCTACGGCACCGACTGCTACGCCTACGCCATGCTTGCCGCCGGCAATGTCGACCTGGTGGTCGAGGCCGGCCTGCAACCCTACGACATCGTCGCGCTGGTGCCGATCATCGAGCGGGCGGGCGGGGTCATCACTACCTGGGACGGCGGCGCGGCCGAGAAGGCGGGCAACATCGTCGCCGCGGCCACGCCCGAGCTGCACGCGGCGGCGCTGGAGCTGCTCAACGACTGAGGCGGATCAGGCCGCGCTTCCCGGAACGAAGGCGTCGAAGGCGGCGAGGAACTGCTCGCGATAGATGTCCGCCTCCTGCATCAGCTCGTGGCGGGCGCCGTCGACGGTGACGACCCCGCCGACGCGCAGGCGCCGGCCGAAGCGCTCGGCCGCGGCGGGATCGACCACCTGTTCGGCGCCGGCGGCGACGATCAGCACCGGGATGCGCAGCGAGGCGGCGAAATCGGGGTCGTTGACCAGCGCCGTCGCCCTGAAGGCGGCGCGCACCCAGGTCGCGGTGACCCCGCCCAGCGCAAGCTCGGGATACCAGCGGTAGATGCTAAGGTTGCGCGCGTAGCGCGCCGGGTCGCTGGTCAGCACGTTGTCGGCGAACGGCGTCGGCTCGCGCTCGCGCGGGCCGCCGTCGAGATAGGCCGAGCCGAGGCCGAAGGCGTGCATCAGGCCGGCGACGCGGGCGGCGTTGCGCGGCGCGAGCCGGCCTTCGGGCAGGCCGAGCAGCGGCGCCGACAGCACCATGCGCTCGACCCGGTTGGCAAGCAGGGGGGCGGCGAGCAGCGCCGCCAGCGCGCCGGTGGAATGAGCGAGCACGTAATAGGGGCCGCGGCAGTCGGGCAGGACGATGTGGCGGAAGAACGGGTCGATGTCGGTGGCGTAGTGGAGGAAGTCGCCGACATGGCCGCGCTCGACATCGGCCAGCAGCCGGTCCGAGCCGCCCTGGCCGCGCAGGTCGAAGGTGGCGACGCCGAAGCCGCGCGCCGAAAGGTCGGCGATCGTCTCGTAATATTTCTCGATGCACTCGTTGCGGCCCTGGAGGAGGACGACGGTGCCCCTGAGCGGCCGCGCTCGCGCCCTGAAATGCGCGTAGCGCAGGCGTCTGCCGTCCGGCATGGCCAGCATGCCGGCGACGGCGTCCTGCGGCACGGGGTTGCCCGGCGTCTCGTAGATGGTGTCCGGCATGGTCGGCTTGTCGCTCTCCGGGCTCGCGGTGCCCGCTCGTGATAGGAAGCGCGCGGCCGAATTGCAAAGGGATTTCGCGATGGGGGCGGGGACGGTGCCGCGCCCGAAAGGGAAAGGCCGGAAGCGCGTTTCCGCGACTTCCGGCCTTCTGTCGATCCGGGAGGAAGGGACGATACACCCGGCTCGGCCTCGGCGACTTCGGGCCTTGCCCGCCGTCAGTTCCGTTGTTGGATGGAAATCTAGCCGGGGCCGCCTGAACCGAAGCCGAAGGGCCGGTTCATCCTGCGTTCATCCGGGCGCGGCAGGCCCCGCCGCCGCCGGGCCTTGAAATGCGGATCGGGCAAACCCAAATCACTCGTGCGGCCGCCGATGACGGGGCCGCTGGCTGCGGGAAAACGCCGAACGGGTTTTCGCGGGCAGCCATACGCAAACCCTTGTTGCTCGACAGGAGAACAAACCATGCGTCACGTCGATTTTTCGCCGCTCTATCGCTCGACCGTCGGCTTCGACCGGCTGTTCACGATGCTCGACTCGCTCGGCCAGCCCGAGAGCGGCCAGACCTATCCGCCCTACAACATCGAGCGCACGGCTGAGGACGCCTACCGCATCTCGATGGCCGTCGCCGGCTTCTCGGAGGACGACATCTCGATCGAGGCGCACCGCAACGTGCTGACCGTCAAGGGCGAGAAGGCCGAGGAGCAGACGGAGGACCGGCAGTTCCTGCATCGCGGCATCGCCGCGCGCGCGTTCGAGCGCCGCTTCCAGCTCGCCGACCATGTCGAGGTGGAAGGTGCCGCGCTGAAGAACGGCCTGCTGCACATCGACCTCAAGCGCAACATTCCCGAGGAAATGAAGCCGCGCCGGATCGAGATCTCGGCCGCGCCCGCCAGGGCCAGGCAGATCGAGGCCAAGGCCGCGCACTGACGTTTCCCCACGCGAAATGGACAAGGGCGGCGTCCCCGGGGCGCCGCCTTTTCCTTTCAGGCCAGCAATTCGCCGAAGCGGTCGACCTCGTCCGGCGCGGTGGCGAAGCTGGTGACGAGGCGGACGAGGATCTCGTCGCCCGCGACGGTGCCGGCGATCTCGCGCGGGGGATGCCACGGATAGAACACGGCGCCGGCCGCCTTCAGCTTCTCCGCGACGTCCCGCTTCAGGACGGGAAAGACCTCGTTGGCCTGCGGCTCCCAGGCAAGCCGCGCCTTCGCGGAGGCCCTGACATGGGCGGCCAGCCGCTGCGCCATGGCGTTGGAATGGCGTGCCGTCTCCAGCCACAGCCCGTCCCTGAAATAGGCCTCGAACTGGGCGGCGACGAAGCGCGACTTGGAGAAGAGCTGCGCGGCGCGCTTGCGGATGAAGGGGAACTGGCCCGCCCGCCCGGGATCTCCGGGATTCATGACCACGACCGCCTCGGCGCACCAGCAGCCGTTCTTGGTGCCGCCGAAGGAGACGATGTCGACGCCGCGCTTCCACGTCATCTCGGCCGCGGTGACGCCGAGCGCGACCAGGGCGTTGGCGAATCGCGCGCCGTCCATGTGCAGCGCCACGCCGTTGCGGGCGGCGACGGCGGCGATGGCCTCGATGTCGGCCGTGCCGTAGAGCGTGCCGATCTCGCTCGCCTGGGTGATGGAGACCGCCGCCGGCTGGCCGGAATGGACGAAGGCGGCCGGGTAGCGGCCGATCCCCGCCTCCAGCGCCTGCGGCGTCATGCGGCCGAGCGGGCCGTCGACCGGGGCGAGGCGGCCGCCGCCGGACAGGTATTCGACCGCGCCGCCCTCATCGGCTATCATGTGGGCGTCGCGATGGGCGAAGAACACGCCGCCCGGCCGTGCCAGCATCGTCATCGACAGCGCGTTCGCGGCGGTGCCCGTGCCGACGAAGAACACCGCCACCTCGCGCTCGAAGACGTCGCAGAACGTGCGCTCGACCTGCCGGTCGAGGTCGCTCGAACCGTAGGCGGACATGAAGCCCGCGGCATGGCGGGAGAGATTGGCGGCGACGGACGGATGGGCGCCGGCCCAGTTGTCGGAGGCGAAGAACATGCGCGGGAGGAATCCGGGTGGCGTTGCGGTGGCCGGCACTGTGGACGAGACCGGGTCGCATGGGCAAGGGGCGCGGCGGCGATCGAACGGAAAGAACGCATCTCGCCCGCTTCGCGCAGCAAAGTTTCGCCACTTGCCGGAAATTTTTGCGTTTCCGTCTTGTGCGCTGCCGCATGCTGTGGCATAGACGATATAGGACAGTAATGCTGTCTTATACAGCAATGCTGTCCTATTCGCCGGCCGCAACGACCGGGCCGCGGGTGCCTCGGGCATTCCCGCAGGCCGCACGAAGCGGACGGGTTCTTGCAGACGATGCCGGCCATGCGCCGGGCGGCGCATGGCGGCGCCCCCGAACGGCGGCGCGGCGAACGACATGGGTACAGTGACGGAGGACAAGGCGATGACGCATCGGACGCCACCGGCAGCGACGGCTGAGGCAGGGATCGCGCGCGTCAAAGCAGCCGCCGCCACGAAGACCGAGGCCATCCGGGCCGCCGCCGCGCGGGGCCTCTACGATCCTGGCCGCGAGCACGATGCCTGCGGCGTCGGCTTCATCGCCCAGATGAAGGGCGTGAAGTCGCACCAGATCGTGCGCGACGGCCTGGCCATGCTGGAGAACCTGACCCATCGCGGCGCGGTCGGCGCCGACCCGCTGATGGGCGACGGCGCGGGCGTGCTGGTCCAGATCCCCGACCGCTTCTTCCGCGAGGAGATGGCGCGGCAGGGGATCGAGCTTCCCGAGCCCGGCCGCTACGCCGTCGGCCACTGGTTCATGCCGCAGGATGCGGCCGCGCGCGCCCATGTCGAGGACATCATCGCCGAGGCGGCGCAGTCGGAGGGCCTCCCGCTGATCGGCATCCGCGACGTGCCGGTCGACAATTCCTCGCTGTCGAAGGCGCCCGACATCGCGGCCTCCGAGCCGGCCCACCGCCAGGTGTTCTTCGGCCGACCCGAGGGCATGGAGGACGACGAGGTCTACGAGCGGCGGCTGTTCATCCTGCGCAAGGTGATCTCCGGCCGCATCTATGCCGAGCACGGCAACCGCGACATCGGCGCCTATTGCGTGTCGCTGTCCTCGCGCACGCTCGTCTACAAGGGCATGTTCCTGGCCTATCAGGTCGGGGCCTATTATCGCGACCTGTCCGACCCGCGCTTCGAGACGGCGCTGATCCTCGTCCACCAGCGCTTCTCCACCAACACCTTCCCGTCCTGGAAGCTGGCGCATCCCTACCGCATGGTCGCCCACAACGGCGAGATCAACACCGTGCGCGGCAACGTCAACTGGATGGCGGCCAGGCAGGCCTCGGTCGATTCGGAGCTGTTCGGCAACGACATCGCCAAGCTGTGGCCGATCTCCTACGAGGGCCAGTCGGACACGGCCTGCTTCGACAACGCGCTCGAGTTCCTCTACCAGGGCGGCTATTCGCTGGCGCATGCCATGATGATGCTGATCCCGGAGGCCTGGGCGGGCAACCGGCTGATGGATGCCGACCGCAAGGCGTTCTACGAGTACCACGCGGCCCTGATGGAGCCGTGGGACGGGCCGGCGGCGGTGGCCTTCACCGACGGCCGCCAGATCGGCGCCACGCTCGACCGCAACGGCCTGCGCCCGGCGCGCTACGTCGTCACCGACGACGACCGCGTCATCCTCGCCTCCGAGGCCGGCGCGCTGCCGGTGCCGGAGGAGAAGATCGTCAGGAAGTGGCGGCTCCAGCCCGGCCGCATGCTGCTGATCGACCTCGACGAGGGGCGCATCGTCTCCGACGACGAGATCAAGTCGCAGATCGCGGCGAAGCACCCCTACCGCAAGTGGCTCGACAACACCCAGCTGATCCTCGAGGAGCTGAAGCCGGTCGAGCCGCGGGAGTTGCGCAAGGACGTGTCGCTGCTCGACCGGCAGCAGGCCTTCGGCTACACGCAGGAGGACCTGAAGCTCCTGATGGCGCCGATGGCCACCACCGGGCAGGAGGCGATCGGCTCGATGGGCACCGACACGCCGATCGCGGCGATGTCGGACAAGCCCAAGCTGCTCTACGACTACTTCAAGCAGAACTTCGCCCAGGTGACCAACCCGCCGATCGACCCGATCCGCGAGGAGCTGGTGATGAGCCTGGTCTCCTTCATCGGGCCGCGTCCGAACATCTTCGACCTCGTCGGCAATTCGCGCCGCAAGCGGCTGGAGGTGCGCCAGCCGATCCTGACCAATGCCGACCTCGAGAAGATCCGCTCGATCGGCCACACGGAAGACCGCTTCGACACCAAGACCATCGACATCACCTATTCGGTGACGGAAGGGGCCGAAGGCATGCCGGCGGCCATCGAGCGGCTGTGCGAGCGCGCCGAGGCGGCGGTTGCCGGCGGCTACAACATCATCGTGCTGTCCGACCGGCAGATCGGGCCGGACCGCATCGACATCCCGACGCTGCTCGCCACGGCGGCCGTCCACCACCACCTGATCCGCAAGGGGCTCAGGACCTCGGTCGGGCTGGTGGTCGAATCGGGCGAGCCGCGCGAGGTGCACCATTTCTGCTGCCTGGCCGGTTATGGCGCGGAGGCGGTCAACCCCTATCTCGCTTTCGACACGCTGGTCGACATGCACCGCAAGGGCCAGTTCCCGCCCGAGGTGGACGAGCAGGAGGTGGTGAACCGCTACATCAAGTCCATCGGCAAGGGCATCCTCAAGGTGATGTCCAAGATGGGCATCTCCACCTACCAGTCCTATTGCGGGGCGCAGATCTTCGACGCGGTCGGCCTGTCGAGCGAGTTCGTCGACAAGTATTTCACCGGCACCGCCACCACCATCGAGGGCATCGGGCTGGAGCAGATGTGCGCCGAGACCGTGCGCCGCCACCGCGACGCCTTCGGCGACGACCCGGTGCTGAAGCATTCCCTGGAAGTCGGCGGCGAGTACATGTTCCGCATGCGCGGCGAGGCGCATATGTGGACGCCGGACGCCGTCGCCACGCTCCAGCATGCCGTGCGCAAGGGCTCGTGGGAGACCTTCAAGGAGTTCTCGCGGGAAATCGACGGCGAGGCGGCGCGGGCGCGCACCATCCGCGGCCTGTTCCGCCTGAAGATGGCCGAGGAGACCGGCCGGGCGCCGGTGCCGCTTTCCGAGGTCGAGCCGGCGGCCGACATCGTCCGGCGCTTCTCCACAGGGGCGATGTCGTTCGGCTCGATCAGCCGCGAGGCGCACACCACGCTCGCCATCGCCATGAACCGCATCGGCGGCAAGTCGAACACCGGCGAGGGCGGCGAGGAGCCGGACCGCTACATGAAGCTGCCCGACGGCTCGCCCAATCCCGAGCGCTCGGCGATCAAGCAGGTGGCGTCGGGCCGCTTCGGCGTGACCACCGAATATCTCGTCAACTCCGATGTCATCCAGATCAAGGTGGCGCAGGGCGCCAAGCCCGGCGAGGGCGGCCAGCTTCCCGGCCACAAGGTCGACGCCACCATCGCCAAGACGCGGCACTCGACGCCGGGCGTGGGCCTGATCTCGCCGCCGCCGCATCACGACATCTACTCGATCGAGGATCTGGCGCAGCTCATCTACGACCTGAAGAACGTCAATCCGGCGGCCGACATCTCAGTCAAGCTGGTGTCGGAGGTCGGCGTCGGCACGGTGGCGGCGGGCGTGGCCAAGGCGCGCGCCGACCACATCACCATCGCCGGCTATGACGGCGGCACCGGCGCCTCGCCGCTCACCTCGCTCAAGCACGCCGGCTCGCCGTGGGAGATCGGTCTTGCCGAGACGCAGCAGACGCTGGTGCTCAACGGCCTGCGCAGCCGCGTCGCGCTCCAGGTCGACGGGGGCTTGCGCACCGGGCGCGACGTGGTCATCGGCGCGCTGCTGGGGGCCGACGAGTTCGGCTTCGCCACCGCGCCGCTGATCGCGGCCGGCTGCGTGATGATGAGGAAGTGCCACCTGAACACCTGCCCGGTGGGCGTGGCGACGCAGGACCCGGTGCTGAGGAAGCGCTTCAAGGGCGCGCCCGAGCACGTCGTCAACTACTTCTTCTACGTGGCCGAGGAGGTGCGCGAGCTGCTCGCCGCCATGGGCTTCCGCAGGCTCGACGAGATCGTCGGCGAGACCGGCCTGATCGAGAAGGAAGCGATGATCGACCACTGGAAGGCGAGGGGGCTCGACTTCTCCCGCATCTTCCACCGGCCGGACGCGCCCAGGGAGGAGACGCTGCACACCCGGCCGCAGGAGCATCCCATCGACGACGTGCTCGACCGCAGGCTGATCGAGCAGGCGTTGCCCGCGCTCGACGCACGCCAGAAGGTCGAGATCGAGGTGCCGATCCGCAACGTCGACCGCTCGGCCGGCGCGATGCTGTCGGGCGAGGTGGCCAGGCGCTTCGGCCACAAGGGCCTGCGCGACGACACCATCTCGGTGAAGCTGACCGGCACGGCCGGCCAGTCCTTCGGCGCGTTCCTTTCGCGCGGCATCTCCTTCGAGCTGATCGGCGACGGCAACGACTATGTCGCCAAGGGCCTGTCCGGCGGCAGGATCGTCATCCGCCCGCCGGAGGGCTCCCGGATCGTGCCGGAGGAATCGATCATCGTCGGCAACACCGTGCTCTACGGCGCCATCGAGGGCGAGTGCTACTTCCGCGGCGTCGCCGGCGAGCGCTTCGCGGTGCGCAACTCCGGCGCCGTCGCGGTGGTCGAGGGCGTGGGCGACCACGGCTGCGAATACATGACCGGCGGCGTCGTCGTCGTGCTCGGCCGCACGGGCCGCAACTTCGCGGCCGGCATGTCGGGCGGCGTCGCCTATGTGCTGGACGAGGACGGCGACTTTTCCGCGCGCTGCAACATGGCCATGGTCGAGCTGGAGCCGGTGCCGGAAGAGGACGACATGCTGGAGAAGCTGCACCATCACGGCGGCGACATCGCCCATATGGGCCGGGTCGACGTCTCCGGCGACATGACCAGCCACGACGAGGAGCGGCTCTACAAGCTCGTCTCCAACCATCTCCACTACACCGGCTCGGCGCGCGCGCGCACCATCCTCGACAACTGGGCCGAGTACCGGCCGAAGTTCAGGAAGGTGATGCCGGTCGAGTACCGCCGGGCGCTGGAGGAGATGGAGCGCATGCGCAGGGGAGCGGCCGCGGCATGATCCGGCTCGCCATCTTCCCCATGGGCGTGCCGCCCTCGCTCAAACCCGGAGCGCGTCCGCGCTGATCGAGGGGCCGCGCGTGGCGTGGCCCGCCGCGCCGGGGCAATCCCGGCATCGATTGACCGAAACGCACGACCGGCAGGCAGCGAGACCGCGCCGGGGTCGAACGCAAGTTCCGAGGATTGGCCGATGGGCAAGGTGACAGGATTTCTCGAGATCGACCGGCAGGTGCTGAAGTACCAGCCGGCGGCGGACCGCATCCGGCATTTCCGCGAGTTCACGCTTCCGATGTCCGACAAGGAGGTGGAGAAGCAGGCGGCGCGCTGCATGGATTGCGGCGTGCCCTACTGCCACGGGCCGACGGGCTGCCCGGTTCACAACCAGATCCCCGACTGGAACGATCTCGTCTACAACGGCGACTGGGAGGGCGCGATCCGCAACCTCCATTCCACCAACAACTTCCCCGACTGGACGGGCCGCATCTGCCCCGCCCCTTGCGAGGAGGCCTGCACGCTGAACCTGGAGGACATCCCCGTCGCCATCAAGACGGTCGAGCAGGCCATCGCCGACAAGGCCTACGAGACCGGCTATCTCGCGCCGCAGCCGGCGGCGGTCGAGACCGGCAAGCGCGTCGCCGTCATCGGCTCCGGCCCGGCCGGCATGGCCGCCGCGCAGCAGCTCGGCCGCGCCGGCCACCAGGTCCATGTCTACGAGCGCGAGTCGCGGCCCGGCGGGCTGATGCGCTACGGCATCCCCGACTTCAAGATCGAGAAGCAGTATGTCGACGCCCGCGTGAAGCAGATGGAAGGCGAGGGCGTGACCTTCCTGTGCGGCGTCAATGTCGGCGTCGACAAGCCTGTCGCGGAGCTGCTTTCCGAATACGACGCCGTGCTTTATTGCGGCGGTTCCGAAACGCCGCGCCCGGCCGGCATTCCCGGCGCCGACCTCGCCGGCGTCCACGACGCCATGCCCTATCTCGTACAGCAGAACCGGCGCATCGGCGGCGAGGACATCCAGTCCGTCGCCTGGCCGTCCGAGCCGATCCTGGCCGGCGGCAAGCATGTCGTGGTCGTCGGCGGCGGCGACACGGCGTCCGACTGCGTCGGCACGGCGTTCCGGCAGGGCGCGGTGCGCGTGACCCAGCTCGACATCCGCCCCCGCCCGCCGGAGAAGGAGGACAAGCTGACCGTGTGGCCCTACTGGGCGACCAGGATGCGCACCTCCACCAGCCAGGCCGAGGGCGCGATGCGCGAGTTCCAGGTGGCGACGCTCGAGTTCGTCGGCGACGAGGACGGGGTGCTGACCGGCGTCAGGTGCTGCGAGGTCGACGAGCGGCGCAAGCCTGTGGCCGGCACCGAGTTCGTCATCCGGGCCGACCTCGCCTTCATCGCCATCGGCTTTGCCGGGCCGCTCGCCGGGGGCGTGGTGGAGGAGCTCGGCGGGCAGCTGTCGCTCACCGTCGATGCCCGTCGCTCGACCAACGTCGCGGCCAGCGACCGCGACTATCGCACCAGCGTCGACAGGCTGTTCGCCGCCGGCGACGTGCGCCGCGGCCAGTCGCTGGTGGTGTGGGCGATCCGCGAGGGCAGGCAGGCGGCCCACGCCATCGACCTGTTCCTGATGGGGGAGACGTTGCTGCCGCGCTGAAGCGCAGGGCAGCCTATCGCGCCAGCGCGCCGGTGGTTTCCGGCGCGGGTGCCCCGGCGGCGGCCGGGGCGGCGGCGGGCGTCGGCCTGCGGGCGAGGAAATCGTCGGCGCGGCCGGGCCTTGCTTCCGGCGCGACCCCCTCGCGGGCAAGCCGCTCGGCCGGCGTCTTCGCCTCGCCGTCGGGCGGGACGATGACGGCGCCGAGCAGCGTCGAGCCCTGTTCGGCGCCGAGATCGTCGATGGCGACCGGCGCGGTGCGGTCGATCTCGGCCGGCGTCGCGCCGTCCGGCCCCGTGCCGGGGGTGAGGTCGAGGTCCGGCCCCGGCGAGGCGGGCGCGTCGGCCGCGCCGAGGTCGAGCAGGCGGGCGAGCGGCTTCTCGACATAGAAGGCGATCTTGCGCCGGCCCGGCCGGGTGACGTTGATGCCGTCGCTGCCGCGGAGCTGGGCGGGCTGGCCGTTCATGTCCGGGCCGTTGGCGACGAAGTTGCCGCTTTCGTCGACGAAGCCGTCCCACACGTCGATGAACTCGCCGCCGGCATCGGTTACGAGGCGGCGGTAGATGTCGTTGAAGGCGACCATGTCGGAGGACATGGCCGGCGACTTGAACGGCAGGTTGCCGACCCACAGGAGCGGCAGGCCCCTGTCGCGCACCGCCTTCACCAGCGCCGTGGCCCGGCGCTCGTATTCGCCGATCCACGCCTCGCTGCCCGGCGGCTCGCGGTTCTCGCCGACGCGCATCTGCTGGCGGTCGTTGGAGCCGATCATCACCACCACGGCCGCCGGCTTCTCGGCCTCGATCACGCCGGCGATGCTGCCCGGCCAGTCGTAGTGGTCGTCGCGCACGAGGCCGGAGGAGCCGTTGGCGCGGTCCACCACCAGCATGTCGGGGTTTTCGGCGTAGGCGGCGGCGAGGCCGTCGGCCAGGCTGCCGGCGAGAAAGTCGCCGACGACGAGGATGCGCCGGGCGTTCTCGGCCTTCTCGACGACAGGCACAGCCGGCTGGACGGGGGCGGCGCTGCGGCGCTGGGCGGGCCGCCGCTGCTCGGTCGCGGCCGGGGCGGCCGGGCGGTCCTGCTTTTCCTGGCGCGGGAACAGGAAGCGCAGGATGCCGCCGCCGCGCCGCTCGCCGGCTTCCTGGGCGTGGGCGACCTCGACCCCGAGGCCGCCGCCGGGCGCGGGCAGCGCAAGCACGAGCGCCAGCCCTGCGCAGACGGCGCGCGCGGCGTGCCCCAAAGGCGCGATGGATGCCCTCATGCCGTTTGCGCCGTCCTCTTGCTTCACTGGCCCCTGAGCTTCAGCAAAAGCTCCTTGCTGGGGTGGCCGTCCTGCGACAGGCCGAGGCGCTGTTGTAGCGCCTTGATCGCGGCGCGGGAACCCGTGCCGATCTTGCCGTCGATCTCGCCTTCGTAATAGCCGTGGGCGGAAAGCCGCTTCTGCAACTCCTGCGTCTCGGCGAAGGAGAGCCGCGTGAACGGCCGGTTCCAGTCGCGCACCAGCCCGCCATAGCCGGCGATCTCGTCGGCGAGCAGGCCGACGGCCAGCGCGTAGCGGTCGGAATTGTTGTAGCGCTTGAGTACGTGGAAGTTCTTTATCATCAGGAAGGCCGGCCCGGTCCGCCCGTCGAGCACCTTCAGCTCGGCGCTGTCGCGGGGCGACGGAAAGGGTTTTGCGCGCGCGCGCACGACGCCGATCGACTCCCACCTGGCCAGCGACATCGAGCCGCCGGGGAACTTGCGGCCTTCCGGCAGCGTCACCTCGTAGCCCCAGGTCTTGCCGCTCTGCCAGCCGTTCTTGCGCAACAGGTTGGCGGCCGTGGCCAGCGCGTCGGGAACCGAGCCCCAGATGTCGCGCCTGCCGTTGCCGTCGGCGTCGACGGCATAGGCGAGGTAGCTCGTCGGGATGAACTGGGTGTGGCCCATGGCGCCCGCCCACGAGCCCTTGAGGTGGCTTTCGTCGATGTCGCCGCTCTGCAGGATCTTCATCGCCGCGATCAGTTGCTGGCGGGCGAATTTCTGCCGCCTCTGGTCGGCATAGGCGAGCGTGGCGAGCGAGCGCACGACGCTGCGCATCACCTTGTCGTTCTTCAGCACCTCGCCATAGCTCGATTCCATCGACCAGATGGCGAGCAGGATGTGGCGGTCGACGCCGAAGCTCGCCTCGATGCGGTCGAGCCACGGCCTCCACTGCCGGGCCATCTCGCGGCCGGTGCGGATCGTCTGCTCGTTGATGCGGTTGTCGAAATAGTCCCACACCGGCGCGACGAACTCGGGCTGGTAGCGGGCCTTCTCGAGCACTTCCGGGTCGGGCGCGGCGACGTTGCGGAAGGCGCGGTCGAAGGTGGCGCGGCTGATGCCGGCCTGCGTGGCGGTGGCGCGGAAATCGGCGATCCAGCGCTGGAACCCGGCGTCGGCGAAGGCCGAGCCGGCGGGCAGCGACAGGGCCAGCGCAAGCCCGGCTGCTCTCAGAAACGACGCGACGCGCCGGCCGGAAGCGGTAACGGTCATGGATGTCTCCTTCTGCATGCGCACAGGGAACCATTCATGGGTCATGGGAGTTAGGATATAGTTTACCATAACCGCGTGCATTGCCTGAAATCCGCCTGGCGACACCCGATATGCCGGCTGCGATCACCGGGATTCGGTATTCGTCAATATCGGCATGAAAATGTCGCGCCCGAACCTTGCCCCTGCCAACCTGCGAGACCTCGATACAGATGCGAAAAGTCAGAAAGGCCGTGTTCCCCGTCGCTGGCCTCGGCACCCGTTTCCTGCCCGCGACCAAGGCGATCCCCAAGGAGATGCTCACCGTCGTGGACCGGCCGGTCATCCAGTACGTGGTCGACGAGGCGCGCGAGGCCGGCATCGAGCATTTTATCTTCGTCACCGGCCGCAACAAGGCGGTGATCGAGGACCATTTCGACATCCAGTTCGAGCTCTACGACACGCTGGCCCAGCGCGGCAAGACCGACCAGCTCGAGCGGCTGCGCGCGTTGCAGCCGGCGCCGGGGCAGACGAGCTTCACCCGCCAGCAGGAGCCGCTCGGCCTCGGCCATGCCGTGTGGTGCGCGCGCGAGCTGGTCGGCGACGAGCCGTTCGCGCTGCTGCTTCCCGACATGATCATGCACTCGCAGGAAAGCTGCCTGAAGGGCATGGTGGACCTCTACGAGAGGAGCGGCGGCAACGTCGTCGCCGTGCAGGAATGCGACCCGGCCGAGGCGCACAAATACGGCATCGTGGCCAGGGGCGCGGACGCCCATACTGGCTTCGAGATCACCGCCATGGTGGAGAAGCCGGCCAGGGGCACGGCGCCGTCCAACCTCTACATCAACGGCCGCTACATCCTCCAGCCCGAGATCTTCGCCATCCTGGAGAACCAGGAGCGCGGCGCGGGCGGCGAGATCCAGTTGACCGACGCCATGATAAGGCTGGGCCGGACGCAGACAATGTTCGGCTTCCACTATCGCGGCGACACCTACGACTGCGGCTCGCCGGAAGGCTTCGTCGAGGCCAACCTCGCCTTCGCGCTGCGGCGCGCGGATCTGCGCGAGGTGGTGGAAGGGGTGATGGCGAGGTTGTCCGGGGGGGCGGCGCGATAATCCTCAGCGCCGGAAGGTCATGCCCAGCCACACGCTGGTCGCGTCCCAGTCGCGGCCGGGCAGCGTGCTTTCCTGCACCTCGTGGCGGGCGCGGGCGGTGACGCCGGCGTAGCGGTTCATCCACCAGGTCAGGCTCGCCTCGCCGCGCAGGACGAGATCGCGGCCGCCGCCCGAATAGTCGCGCCAGTCGAGGCCGGCCGACGCCTCGCCGGTCAGGTTGGCGCGCAGCTCGCGCCGGGCCGACAGCGTGCCCGAATAGAGCAGCGAGCCGGTGACGCCGGGCGCGGTCGCGCCCTCGACAGCGGTGGCGGCGAACAGCGAGACCACGGTGCCGCGCACCGGCGACCACGAAAGGCTGCCGGCCACCGCCGGGCCGGAGATGGCGTCGAGGCGGTCGTCGTCGGGGCGCTCGGTCAGCCAGCCGGCCGAGGCCTCGCCCGACAGCTTCTCGCCGAAATCGAAGGCGACGCCGCCGCGCAGCGCATAACGGTCGGCCGAGCGGGCGTAGCCGGCGCTGTCGCGCTTCAGGTCGTGGAAGCGGCGGCCGACCTCGGCCTCCAGGAAGGGCGTCAGCGCCGGCGACACGGCGTAGCCTGCGCGCAGGGCCACCGCGGCAAGCGTCGAATCGCGCTCGCGCTGCGACACGCTGGTGCCGTCGGCAAGCTCGGCGTTGCCGAACATCTCCCGCGTCAGCGTTCCCGTCAGGCCGAGGCGCAGGAGGCCGACGTCGCGCGAAAGGCCGGCGCTGGCGTCGATGGCATGGCGCAGCGGCCGCGACACGCTCGCCGCCACGGTGCCGGGCGTGGAGGCGGATTCGGGGGCGACCCGATAGCCGGCGGCGGCGAAGGCCGACAGTTCGTGGGCGAGGTCGAGGTCGATGCGGCCGCTGAGGCCGCCCTCCACCTCGTCGATCTCCTCGCCCGACAGCGACTTGCGCCAGCTCATGTCGGCGGCGACCGAGGCGGCGTGGCGCGCCCGGTCGGACCGCGCGTCGAGCGTGAGCCGCGTTTCGGAGAATACCGAGGCTTCGCCGCCGGCGGCGCCCGAGGCGTTGGAGGTCCAGCCGACGCCCTGCTCGAGCTGCGGCCTGAGCAGGAAGGAGCCGGTGCGGATGCCAGGCGGCGCGAAGGCCTCCTCCTGCGGGCGGGGCGGCCGGCCCTCGATGGCGCCGACACGCTCGTTGTCGGGCGTGGCGCGGATGGAAGCGTCATCCTGCGAATCGTCGAGGGAAAGCGGCTGCGCGCGGCCCTCGGGCGGCGGCGCGTCCTCGTCCGCGGCCGGTCGCGCCGGAGCGGGAGCGGCGTGCGCCGTGGCGCGGGTCGCCGTGCCGGGCCCGGGCTCGGCGACCGTGCCGCGCAGGCGATAGCTTTCCTGTGCCGTGGCGGGCGCGGCGAGGCAGGCGGCGAGCGCGAACGCGCCCAACGCTGCCGGGATGCCTGTCCTTCTCGGCGGGAATGAAACCATGGTCGCCCGATCACTGGCGCGCGTGGCGCGATGCTTACCGAACCGTAAAAGGCGTTGGTTAACGGACGGTTTCCGCGCCGCCGCCTCGCGCTGCCGATGGACATCGCAGCGGAGACGCGCTAATCGCTTGCCCATGCCAGGAAGGGCCATAAAGACGCCGGTCGACAGGAGCGCGGCAGCCGCCTCGGCGCTGCGCACCGTCGCGACGGAAGCGAGCGGGCTGACCGCGCTCGCCGCCGCGCTGGAGAACGGGCTCGCCGAGCCCTTCGCCGCCGCCGTCGACCTCGTCAGCCGCATCGCCGGCCGCGTCATCGTCACCGGCGTCGGAAAGAGCGGCCATATCGGCTCCAAGGTGGCGGCGACGCTGGCCTCGACCGGCACACCGGCCTTCTTCGTCCATCCGGCCGAGGCCAACCATGGCGACCTCGGCATGATCGCGCCCGACGATGCGGTGATCGCCATCTCATGGTCCGGCGAGACAGCGGAGCTGAAGGGCATCGTCGCCTATGCGCGCCGCTTCGCCATTCCGCTGATCGCCATCACCGCCGGCCTCGATTCGGCGCTGGCGCGCGAGGCCAGCGTGGTGATCGGCCTGCCGCGCGCGGCGGAAGCCTGCCCGCACGGGCTGGCGCCCACCACCTCGACGCTGATGCAGCTCGTGGTCGGCGACGCGCTGGCCGTGGCGCTTCTCGAAGCGCGCGGCTTCACGCCCGACCAGTTCCGCACCTTCCATCCCGGCGGCAGGCTGGGCGCGAGCCTGACCAAGGTCGGCGAGATCATGCACACCGGCGACAGGCTGCCGCTGGTGCCGCTCGGCACCTCCATGCGCGAGGCGGTGCTGGAAATCTCGCGCAAGGGCTTCGGCTGCGTCGCGGTCGTGTCAGCCGCCGGCGCGCTCGAAGGCATCGTCACCGACGGCGATTTGCGCCGCCACATGGGGCCGGACCTTCTGTCGATGACGGTGGACGAGGTGATGACGCGAAGCCCCAAGACCGTCTCGGCCGACACGCTCGCGGCGGCGGCGCTGCAACTCGTCAACACCTCGGCGATCACCGTCGTCATGGTGGTCGACGAGGGCAGGCCGGTCGGCGTCGTCCACCTGCACGACCTCCTGCGCATCGGCGCGGCCTGAGGGCGCGCCGGTCACGGCACTTCCGCCTGAAGAAGCCGGCCAAGCACGCCGGCCGCTTGGCGCAGCCGGTCGGGGGTGAAGCCGCCGAAACCCAGCATCAGGCCCGGCCGGCCGGTCGCGCCGGCATACATGGGCGAGATCGGGCGCATGACGAGGCCGGCGGCCTCGGCGCGCGCGGCGATCCGCACGTCGTCGGCGCTTTCGGGTAGCCAGAGCAGGATGTGCATGCCCTGATCGCTCGGCTGGATCGCGCAGCCCTGCGGCAGCGCCGGTTCCAGCGCCGCGATGAGCGCCGCGCGCCGTTCGGCATAGAGGCCGCGGATGCGCCGGACATGGGCCTCGAACAGCCCCTCGCGCATATAGGCCGCCAGCACGTGCTGGTCGGCAGTGGGCGAATGGCGGTCGAGCAGGGCGCGCGCGCCGGCGAATGCCTCGACCAGCAGCGTGGGAGCGACGACATAGCCGAGCCGCAACGAGGGAAACAGCACCTTGCTGAACGTGCCGAGATAGACGACGCGCTCCGGGCTCAGGCCCTGCATCGCCGGAAACGGATGGCCGGCATAGCGCAATTCGCTGTCGTAGTCGTCCTCGACGATCCATGTGCCGTTGCGCTCGGCCCACGCCACCAGCGCCTGCCGCCGCGCCATGCTCAGCGGCATGCCGAGCGGGTACTGGTGCGAGGGGGTGACGAAGGCGGCGCGCGCCGCCGGGCAGATCGCCATGCCTTCCTCGACGCTGAAACCCTGCTCGTCGACGGGGACGCGGTGGGTGCGCAGGCCGAGGTCGTCGAGCACGGCGGTCAGCCCCGCATAGGCCGGGTTCTCGGCCCACACCGCATCGCCGGGTGAGAGCAGGACGCGCCCGGCCATGTAGAGGCCCTGCTGGGTGCCGGAGGTGACGATGACGTTCTCGGCCGTGCAATCGACGGCGCGGGCGCGGCGCACATGCCCAGCGACCGCTTCGCGCAATTCCGCTAGTCCGAGCGGGTCGGCATAGCCGGAAGGCGCCGCCCGGGCGGAGGCGCGGACGCGATTGCCGAGCCGCCGCCAGTTGTCGTCGGGCGTGATGCCGGGGCCGGGCATGGCGATGGCGAAGGGGGCGAAGGGTTGGGGAGCGAGCGCCCGGCCTATCGCCGCCAGCCGGGTCGCCGCGGGTGGCAGCGGCGCTGCGGCGGCGGGTGGCCGCGCGGACCTCTCCGCCGGCCGTGGCGGCAGCGTCCCGGCAAGTGCCGCAACGACGCGGGTGCCGGCGCCGACCTTCGTGTCGAGATAGCCCTCCGCCCGCAACTGGTCGAACGCCTCGACAACGGTTCCCCGGGCGATGCCGAGCGAGGAGGCCAGCATGCGCGTCGAAGGAAGCCGCTCGCCGGGTTTCAGCGCGCCGGTCGCGATCGCTTCGCGCAGGCGATGGGTGAGCTGCCGCCCGATCGGCCCGGCGCCGGGGTCGATGGCCTTCAGGGCGGGAATGGCGATCGTGGCGGGTCGCTTCGGCATAATGGTCTATCAAGAAGAAGGCATAATGGTTCTTAATAATAGGCCACTTTCGGCGCATGGAAAGCTATCCCGATGGAGAGCGACCGATGAGCTATGCGAGCCACACCACCAATCCCATGATCCTTCCCGACGACCTGCCGCGCCCGGTGGACGATGGCGGCGCCGACCATCTGCCCGGCATGCGGATGCCGGCGATTGCCCTTCGCGCCACCTCGGGCGGGACGGTCGATCTCGCGACGCCGCCCGGCCGGGTCGTGGTCTATGCCTATCCGATGACGGGCGTTCCCGGCGTCGAGCTGCCGGCGGGCTGGAACGACATTCCCGGCGCGCGCGGCTGCACGCCGCAGACCCTGTCGTTTCAGGGCGAGAAAGACACATTCGCCGCGCTCGGCGTCACCGTCTTCGGGCTGAGCACGCAGACCCCGGACTATCAGAAGGAGCTGTCCGACCGGCTCGGCCTTTCCTTCGCGATCCTGAGCGATGCCGATTTCAAGCTGACCGACGCCCTGCGCCTGCCGACCATGACCGTCGAGGGCATGCGGCTGATCAAGCGGCTCACCCTCGTGATCCGGGACGGCGTGATCGAGCACGTCTTCTATCCGGTCTTTCCGCCCAACGAGTCGGCGGCGCAGGTGCTCGCCTGGCTGCGCGCCGATGCGGCCGGGCCGCAGGGCGAAGGCGTGGTGATCTACACGACGCCCGACTGCCCGCATTGCCGTGCCGCCAAGGCGCTGCTGCGCGACAGGGGCGTCGACTTCACCGAGATCGACGTCGAGCGCGATCCCGGCGCGGCGAGGGCGATGGTCGCCCGCAGCGGCGGACGGCGGACCGTGCCGCAGATCTTCATCGGCACGACCCATATAGGCGGCGCGGACGATCTGCTCGCGCTCGACCGTTCGGGCCGGCTCGACGCGCTGCTGGCCGGCAAGGCGGGTGGATCGGCCGGTTAGGCCGGCTCGACGCTCAACTCGCCATTGACGGCCGCGGTGACGCGCACGCGCGCGCCGGCCGGAAGGTCCGGCCCGGTCACCCGCCACAGCGTGTCGCCCAGCCGGATGCGGCCGCGACCCTCGACGATCGGCTCCTCCAGCGTCGCCGTGCGGCCGACGAGCTGGAGCTCGCGCTGGTTCAGGAGCGGCTGGTCGGTGTCCTCGGTCCCGGTGGTCGGGAAGGCGCGGCGGCCGACGAGGACGGAGACGATGGACAGGATCAGGA